>Ga0326728_10000321_pt1 | contig 193538 bp, 130 predicted proteins | sample MB3enrmetagenome_FD_207602 | JGI IMG/M metagenome (GOLD analysis project Ga0326728, IMG submission 207602) | Lab enriched peat soil microbial communities from McLean, Ithaca, NY, United States - MB31MN | ecosystem: Environmental > Terrestrial > Soil > Wetlands > Peat | place: USA: New York... | reverse complement strand
ACTGGAAAAACAAAATGGTAGTGGATTTGATAGGCGTTGTGCGCCGTCTTTCGGACCGTTCTCATCCACTCTAGGCTAACTGATATGGTAACCTCGCGGCAAGCCGCGAGGAATTAAGCAAGTTAAAAACTTATTTGTTCCGGGCTTCAGCGGAAACTCAAGTGTTTTGACGTTCCAAACCAACAGAAGCCGACCCAAATCCTAAAACGTCAGACCCAAACACTCGCTGCAAGTATAATACTCCTCTGATCTCAGTCTGTAAAACGAGGAATGAATCCCACTTTTCGGTCCTTGGCGAATGATGAATTTTGGCCATTTCGGACATCCGTTCATCCTCCGTCCCGTACAAACCCACAAAACAAACGGTCTGAAAATAAAAAAGGACGGCGAAATCATCGCCGCCCTTTTTTGCGACTTTCTACGGATCAGATCACTCGTACCCATAAAACGAGTAGGGGATCTGCTTGGAATCCTTGACAGTACTGTTCACGTAAACGTTACCGTAAGTACTGTCATATAACCAACCCGTCGCCGCCCCGGTCGGAACCGAAGTTGCCGACGTCATGGAGACCAGCGCGCCCGTCGGGCTGATGGCCCCGACCACGAACGCCCCCGTGACCTTGACCGGCGAGATGTTATCCAAATACTTGCTGAAAGAATAACCCGTGAAGGACTGCAAGGTCGACGGCCAAGTACCCTGGGTATCCCCATAGTAAATGGACGCGGCGGACTTGATACTTCCCAGATTTCCCTTCGTCGAACCCTCCCGCGACTTCTCCAACATCTGCGCGAAACGCGGGATGGCGATGGCGGCCAAAATTCCGATGATCGCGACCACGATCATCAACTCGATCAACGTGAAACCCTTTGCTTTCAAACGAACCATGTTATGCCTTTCTAAACTCTGTACTTATTTCTGGTATTTTCCACAAGCCATCCCCACGATGAACTGTCCAAGGGTCTAGCCGTTTAAAAAGAAAACACCCGGTTTTAGTTTAGGCCCTTTCCTAGAGAAAAAAAATTTTCTTGAGGTAAATAAGGCCGAATCTGGGATTCACCTTTACCCTTTTTCAGCCCGCCTGTCAAGAAATGCCAGACTGGCTATCAATTCGATCTTGATTAAGTAGACCTCATCCCTTTTAGCCCCCAATAAACGGTTAATAGTTTTATATTTGAGGGATGGCCGTTTTCCTACACATTCAAGAAAAACCGCCTAAATCAACCTTCCGAGGTTCCCAAATCCGCACGGAATAACCATCGATAACCAAGGCTATGTGTATGTACAGGTGGTAGCGACCCGCTCTCCATCTTCAAATCTGAATTGGCGAATACCCGGATCGACCTCTCCTCCGCATGACCACACATCAATTTTATTAAAAACAGAGCAACACCATCGAACAGATCCCTTTTCATTTTTTCAAAAACAAAAAAGCGCTTCCGCGCCAAAAGAACTTTCGCCAGTTCAACGAGGATCATTCTGTCGTAACGAATTATTTTTTTGAAAATCAGGTATACTTTTCAACGTTCCGGTTTTAACTTCCGAAAATTCGAAATGAGCGACTGAATTGAAACGACGATTTCCTTTAGTTCCCATTGGCCTTTGTCTCGCGGTCTTAGCGGTGGCCGAGGGTCCTACGCAACGGGCCCAGGCCCAATGCTCTCCCGTCACCGCCACCCTTTACGGTTCGGCGGACGATTCGTTGGACGTTTGGATCAATGGAAACGGCCCGATCGGCCCGGTCACTTTCGTCACCGCGCCCGGAACTCTGCCCGCCTTCGGCATCCCTGGGGCCGATTTCAACACCGGAGCCAATGTCATCGCCGCGGAAAATATCAACACCAGCATGAATTCGCTACAAGCCTCCTGGGTCATCGATGTCACCTGCCTCGGCGGGAACCACGCTTATTTTTCCAATACCGACCCAGGCTACATGATGTACAACGATGTCACCGCCTCCGCCCCCCCGACGGTGGACGGGTCGGGGAACGCCTGGTATTCGACCAATTACTCCGCGGCGGTCAGCGCCAATTATTTCACGACGGTCCCGGTGACCGTCGCCGCGGGCAACGACCCCTGGCTGCAATCCATGTATAACCCAGAAACGGGCCAGATCCAGCCGGCGTCCTCATTCAACAACACCGGGACCGCCACCAACGCCTCGCAAAACCTTTACTACCGGGGAACCTTCAATTTGAATCCGGTGGTCTATACCCCGCCGACCTTGTCGGTCCAACTGATCCCCGGGTTCACTTCCTATGCTCAATCCTACAGCACCGGCAACGAACCCTATACCATCGTGGTCTGCAACAGCGGTTCACCCATCAATACCCCCGTTACTATCTTTGACGAGAACCTCGCTTCTACCGGCGGATACCAAGGCCCCTGGGTTGGTTACGGCCCGCCCACCCAGATCTTTTCCACGAGCAACAGCACCAGTCCCTATTTTTATTTCGAGTTCCCCCTGGGTTTCGGCGGGAACGGCTATTGCGTGACAGTATGGGACAACGTGGCCAACCTCAATACCATCCAGGGCTCTCCCTGTTCCATTTTCAACGCCGCGGGGGTGATCTGGAGCGGAGCCAGTCCTATTCCGGTCACGGTAGGTTTGCCGGTAGCGGGAAACTGCGTACCGACCAACACCTTTACCAACACCCCCACCCCGCCCTTTACATCGACCAACACCTTCACGAACACTCCCAGCTCAACCCCGACCAACACAAATACTCCGCTCGACACTTCCACACCTACCGACACTCACACCCTGACTTTCTCTCCCACCATCACCAATACTCCCACTGTCACCAATACCCCAACCCCCACCCTGTCTCCCACCCCCTCATTCACCTTTACCCTGACCTTTACCCCGACCAATAGTCCCACTCCCAGCGATACCCCGACGGCGACCGGCACGCCCACCATCACCGATACCCCTACGGTCACTTTCACTCCCACGATCACCTACACCCCCACCAACACCGCCACCCCAACAGCCACTCTGCCCTTCTTTGATACCTTCTATGTCAGCAAGAATGTCTTTGATCCTTCGACCAACGGGAGCGTCTCCATCTACGTCGGTTATTCCAGTTATCCCGGGGAATACTCATTGACCATCTACAACACCGCCGGCGAAGCCATCACCCAACTGGACCCAACCCACAACCTCACGAACTTCGTCATGAAGAGTTATTTTTGGGACGGAAAGAACAAGAATGGAGGCCCCTGCGCCAGCGGGGTTTATCTTTTATATCTGGTGGAGCCCTACGACCGAAAACTCAAAAGGCTCATCCTGATCCATTGAGCGGCCGTTCTTCCAAGAATGATGGCAGGTGCTTTCCCTTCCCTCTTAACGGATGGCCCCGGTCGGGCATACCTGGGAACACTTGTTGCAGAGGATGCATTCGGTGGACATGACCTTGAGCCCATTCTCGATATAACCCCTCACATCCACGTCCATCGGGCATTCCTGGTTGCACTTCCCGCACCTCGAGCATTCCTCCCCCGAAGGCCTCTTGTGGATGAGGGCGAATCGGGAAGGAACCTTCATCACCAGCGACACCGGGCATGCGACCTTGCAGAAGGCCCTGCGTTTCCTGAAGGCAAAGGCCAAGATGACCCCGGTCAAGTAATAGAGGCCGTTGCCCACCAGGAACCAAAGGAACTGATCCCACTTGTGGGTCTGTACCAGGTTACCCGCGTCGCCCAGGATATGTCCTTCCATGTAGTTGTATCCCGACCGGATCAGGAAGAAAGGAAGCAGGAGGGAAACCGCCAGGACCGGCCAGCGGATATATGTGACTCTCACCGGAATGGGCTTGTTTCCTTTGATAGGTAGCCAATCCAGGACCGCCGCAGTCCAGCAGGCCCATCCGCAGAAACCCCTGCCCCAGATGAGGGGCCCGAACACCTTGGCGATGGAATAATGGATGAGAACCCGGGTGAAAACCCCGCCCGCCAGGAAGAAGGCGCCGTAAAAGACCGTCTCCTCCAATTGCATGTTCTCCCTTTGAAGGCACCCGAAAAAAATGATGAAGATTGGCATGATCAGAAGGATAGCCACCCGTCGTCCCAGGTCGGGTGTCCGGGAGCGGGACTGGATGGCATTGCCAAGCGAGATGAACAGGCCGATGGAGCTGAAGACCAGATAGAACCATTTCCATACCGTCATACCCAGAACGATGGAAAGGCTCAGACCGATGAGGAAAGGAAGGACCAAGGCTAAGGAAATTTTTCGTTCAGGCATTCTCCGGGACCATGAGCCGTTTATGTTCCTCGACGCATTCCGGGCCCCTCATCAATTTTCCTGAATCATCCAATACCAACACCTGCTCATTTTCCGCTACTTCCATGATCATCTTCCAGGCAATGACCGACATGCGGGCCTGGTAGGCCAGGGAATAAACCGCCACTTCTTTTTGGCCTTCAAAGACATTCTTGAAAAGCTCAATATCCTCGAGGGTTTTCAGATGGAACTCATCGGCCCCTTCGCCGCAGCCTTGGAGGAACTCGGCGGTGGCCATTTTCATTTGAAGGTCTAGGAATAGGACCAGATGATTATTACCCTTTCGCTGGAAACCATGCCTTTTGTGGTCCACGTCGAAACATTCCATTTCCCGGTTCACGATCCTGGGACAAAAATAATTCTCGAAGGTATATTCGGGCGGGACATAGAGTTTGAATATCTTCGACACGATAAACCTCTCTCAGGTGTGTCTCTTCAGGATCAGGCGGACATTATTTCAGGGCTACAGAGGATCTTTCCAGGAGGGACTTCAAACAATCAACCTCATCGTCTTTCATCATCAGGAAGCGAAGTCCGGCTCCCTTACAATTGGCCCAACGAACCGAGGCATAAACGGTCAGGGTCTTATCCTCGCCCAAGCAATAGATCTCCAGACAGAGGACCTCGCCAACCCGGATGGGTTTATCCACCACGATGCACATACCCTCCAGGCTCAGGTCCAACGCCGTGGCGTTCTGCCCTGACTTGCGCCATTCCTCGATGGTCCGGAATATCTTCTGGTCCTCTTCCAGCCGGTACTTAACCGGCGTCTTGATCGAAACCCGGGGACTGGTCCGTCTTTCCATCGATAGATTGGCTTCTCTCATCGAGACCTCCCGGAATTAAGACTGACCATTCCGTACCTTCGGTTGCGCTCTCAGCCGAACTATATTACAACGTAAGTCCGTAAAAAGAAAAAGCCTCACTGTTAAATCAGCGAGGCTTCGTTGAACCGTTTACCTGAATCTTCCCTCAGACCCTACGGAACTGGGCTCCGCGACCATGGGCCACCGGTTTTTGCAGCTTGAGATGGACCGTGTTCCCGACCTTACGGGTGGAAACGTTCCACTCGTGGGTATGGATCCCATCCTGCCCTGCCCTGGTCAGTGACGCTGGGTGATTCTCGACCGATTCCCCGGTCTTCAGGGTCTGGGTGACCGAATTGCGGATGCCGCACTGGGGGCAATCAGGGGTCTGACCGCAAACCCCGCCCATGACAGCGTTTCGGCAATCCAGGAAATGCCCGTTCTTCAACCCGAAGGGACGGGCATAAGGGGCATGGACCTCGGCGCGGCCCTTTCGGTTGCAGGCCACGACCCGCAGGTCATCATTGAAGACCATCATGGGTTCCTCGAACTTGTCCAGGTATTCGCCGAGGGAAACCCCGCCATATTCGGCGAGGAAATGGTCCCCGCATTCGGGGCAAAGGGTGGGACCGAGGTTGGGATCGGTATGGTGTACGACGCTTCCAACGACCTTATGGCAATGCTCACAGAGGATATCCATGGGACCTTCCTTATAGTGATAGAAAACTCCCCGTTTCTCCCCTGCCTTTATTATCCCTCGAATTCCGCTAAATGGAACACAAGACGACGAGACAAAAAAACAATGAAAAAGGGGTTTCACTCAAAATCACTATTACAACTATGTTTATTATCCAAATGTTCATCCGAACCTTTTCCTCCACCCATCCAATATGAGATAGGCAAACCAATTCTCGAAATATATAATGAGCGAGATTTTAAACGCTTTTCCGGCTATGTGCCCACAAAAGCGACCCGTCATTAAAACGTTCTAGGTCTTGTTTTCAGGCTTTAGAAAGTGCTTCGCTTTTCCCAACGATTGAAACCGGCGGGAACCAACACGCGGGGGTTTTTGAATGTTGAAATGGAAGTCTATCTCTATTTTCTTGTTTGTATATGGCCTGTTGGTTTCAACTTTCATCCCTCTAATGAACCCGTCCTTCACCTGGGCAGCCTCTTCGGCCGTCTCCGACGATGACTCCTCGGACGACACGGACATCGCGACAACTCCATCCGCCTCCGTCTCAGACGGCTCTAATAGCCTTGAATCTCTTCACAACACCGAGGTTGTTTATCCCGCCTCTAAGAGCGAGGAAAAGACCACCGACGCTCCCGGCTCCACCACTATCCTGACCTCCACCGAGATCAAAGTCGGGGGATTCCGTACCCTGGACGATCTATTGAATTATGTCCGGGGTTTCTTCATCACCTATGACCGTGATTACAGCTATGTCGGTCTTCGGGGGCTCGGGAATCTTGGGGGGTACGCCTCCCGTATCTTGTTGTTGATCGACGGCCACCGGATCAACGATAACATCTACGATGAGTTCTACTCAGGCGAGGACACCGTGGTGGACATGGACACGGTGGACCACGTGGAGATCATTCGCGGACCCGCCTCGGTCCAATACGGCAGTTCGGCCGTTTTTGGTGTCATTAACGTGGTCACCAAAAAAGGCAAGGATGTCAAGGGATTGACCCTCTCCGCCCAAGGAGGAAGCCTGAACACCATCGGGGGCGGGGCCCTATATGGCGGACAGACTAACTCTGGTTTCCAGTGGACCCTCCAAGGTTCCTACTATTACAGCGGCGGCAATGCCAGTCTGTATTATCCCGAGTACGACACCCCTTCCCTGAACGTCAATAACGGCGTCGCCCAAAATTGCGATGGTCAGAACGCCCAACACGCTTTCCTTTCCATGGACTGGAATGACTGGTCTCTGGAATCAGCTTTCATGCACCGTTACAAGAACGTACCCACTGGTTTTATGGGGATAGCCTTCGACAATCCCAATGTTTACACCGATGACTACACCTTTTTCAGCGAGATAGACTACAAACACGGCGATCCCGAAAATGGCCAATGGGTGGGTCGGCTCTACGTGGACGCCTCAGACTATACTGGTAATTATCCTTCGGCTACCGCGGGCCAGCCCACCAATGTGGATATCGGGAACGGCGCCTGGTGGGGAGCGGAACTCCGATACGTCCTCACCCCCTTGTCACGTAACAAGGTCACGTTTGGGGGGGAATTCGTGGATAATTTCCAGCAATTCCAGAACAATTATGACCAGGGCGGTAGCACTTATGTGGACGATAACCGCCAGTCCACCCAATGGTCCCTTTATGCCCAGGACGATATCAATCTGATGTCCAACCTGTTATTGAGCGCGGGCGGTCGTTACGATTATTTCTCCCAGTCCGGCGGACAATTCGTTCCCCGGGGCGCCCTCATCTGGGACCCAGTGCAGACCACCGTCCTGAAACTGGTGGCGGGCGAGGCCTTCCGGGCGCCTGACGACTATGAAATGTACTACGCCGACGGCTACAGCCAGGAAGCCAATCCCAACTTGAAAATCGAGACCTTCGAGACCTACGAATTCGACTTGGAACAGTCCTTCCTCACCAACCATCGCGTTCTCTTCTCGCTTTACCATTATGTCGGCGAGAACCTGATCCTGGGCGTGCAGGACCCTAACAATACCGACTTCCAAATTTATGAGAATGTCGGTCATGACTCCTTGAACGGCATCGAGATGGAATACCAGTACCAGAACCCTGGGGGCATTCAGGGCCGCTTGAGCTGGGCCTATCAAAGGGCTCAGGACGATATCACGGGCCAGGTCCTTCCCGACTCTCCGCAGAACCTTGGCAAGGCCAGCCTTCAGGTGCCCATCGACGCCAAACACCTGACCGTAGCCGCCGAGTGTCAGTTCACAGCCGCCAGTTACGGCTTCACCGGGGCCTGGGCGCCCGATTACACAATCTTCAACCTGAAGCTCTATTCCCCCCATTTCATCTGGGACAACATGGAAGCGAACCTGGCTTTTTACAACTTGTTCAACACCACTTATTACCAGCCCGTTTCCAATGATTTCCAACAGCTGACCCTGCAACAGGATGGTCTGGTGATCTGGGGAAGGCTGGGGTACAAGCTTTAGATTTGATGGAATGAGCCTTGAAGGAAAGGGTCGAACCAGTGGGAAGTTTTAAAAAAATCCTATTCACGGTCTTGATCGTAATGGCCGCGACGGCCCAGGGTGCGAACGTGTCCGAATACGTCGTCAAAGCAGACTATTTATCCTATTTTACCCAGTTCGTGCGTTGGCCCAAAGCGGCTTTCACGGATAAAGACGCACCTTTCGTCCTGGGAATTCTGGGAGATGATCCCTTCGGCAAGACTCTAGATGACGCGGTTAGAGGAAAATCCGCGGAAGGTCATCCTCTGACCGTAAAGCGGTTCGGTTCTTTTGATAAGGAACAACTGGAGGCACTGAGGAACTGTCAGATGATGTTCATCTCCGACTCCGAGCAGGATAAGGTAAGAGAGATATTGTCCGATCTGTCCGGTGCCAATCTGCTGACTGTCTCCGAGATCGACCACTTCCCCATGAGGGGGGGAATGATCCAGTTCGTACAAGAAGGGGACAATATCGGACTTTTGATCAACCCCAAGAACGCTATCCAGGCCCAGTTGAAGCTCAGCTCCCAACTGATGATGGTCTCAAAAATCTACATGGACGTGAATGCTGACAAGGTGAAGGCCCTTTATTACGACGGTATCCAGCTTTACATCAACGGCCAGGTAAAAGAAGCCATTGTTAAGTGGAAGGAATGTCTGCAAGAAGACCCGGGCAATCTGGCCGCGCAGGACAAGATCAAGACCGCCAGGGCCAAACTTAAGGCAATCTCGCACATCAAGTATTAAGTTTTACCGCCTCCCTTATCACTTGCCTTTCCCTGGTCCCAAATCCCAATGGTTCTCCGTTTACCGGGATGCCACCATCTCCTTAAGCCTTGGAGAGGAACCAAGAGTCAAAGTTCAAAACCCTTCTTCCTATTTCCAGAGAGATGGTAAACTCATTCCGCCGCTTGGGTTTTCAGACCACTACATGGCTAGAGGAAAGGATGCTTTCCATCGCACGGTCCAAAACCATCATCCCATCGATCCTCACGCTCCTATTTATGACAGTCTTGCCCTTATTCGCCCAGGTTTCTCCCGAGCAGGGCACCTTCATCACCAGCGACGGGGTGAAGCTCCGCTACCTCCAGGCCGGCCGGGGAGAGTCCATCCTTTTCATCCCTGGTTGGCTGATGCCCTCCGAGGTCTGGACCTTGCAGATCAAGGACCTTTCCCAGGACCACCGGGTCATCACCCTGGACCCCCGCTCCCAGGGCTGGTCCGACTTCACCCCATTGGGCAACGACCCCCTTCGACGCGCCATGGATATCCGCGAACTGCTGGACAACCTCCACCTCAATTCGGTCGTCCTGGTGGGTTGGTCCCTGGGGGCCTTCGACGCCCTCGCCTACCTGCGTCAGTTCGGTACCGACAGGCTCAACGCCCTGGTCCTGGTCGACAGTCCCCTGGCCGCGCCCTCCGGACACGCGCCCACCCAACGGGTGCCCTTCCTGAAACTATTCCAAACCGACCGGATGAACGCCGACCGCAACTATGTCTGGAGCCTGTTCAAGAAACAGGCACCCAAGGGATTTTATAAACCCCTCCTGAAGGCGGCAGACCGCATCCCCACTGAAATCGCCCTGGCAACGCTGGACAATACCCAGCCGGGCGAGACCTGGGCGCCCTCCCTTTCCTCCCTTCGCCAGGTTTCCCTGCTTTACGCCATCACACCCAAATACGCGTCCCAGGCCGCTTACCTATTAAAAGCCGACCCCCAGGCTCGGGTGGAAACCTTCCCCGATTCAGGCCACGCCTTATTCGTGGATGAATCGGTCCGTTTCAACGCCTTGATCCGGGATTTCCTGCGTCAGGCTTCCTTTTATCCGCCCGGCCTGCCCGAATCCCACAGACCGTCGCTCCACAAATTGAAAACTTTAAGTTCAGTCCCCGTATTCCCTTCCCCCACTTCGGAAACAACTACCCTCCCGAATTCGATCCAACCGTCCCCCACTCCCCTTCTAACCCCGGCTTCCGGGGACATCCCGCTTCCTATCCCTACCTCGACCTTTACCTCGACCGATACGGCCACACCCCTACCGATCTCATCCCCCCCGACCGCCATGGCGTCTCCAGCGCTCACTGTTCCACCCTCATATTCTGGTACACCGTTCGAAAGCACATCTTCCCAGACTGTCGTTCCTTCGGTCGTGACACAACCTGTAACTCCGGTCCCAACCAGTCCCTCTCAATCCACCCTAACCCCCACCACGCTCTCCTCATTCTCGAGTTGGTTTTCCAAGACCCTTTCCCATCTCAAAGGCGTAGCCGCCCCACCCACGCCCCTACCGACATTCACCCCCATCCCTCCTTCGGTTAAACCGTCCCCCACCGAATCATCCCCATCCGAAGAAAATCCCGTCCAAGAGGGATCCTTCACCACCAGTGACCATGTGAAACTCCATTACCTGGAATCAGGACAGGGATTGGCCATCGTCCTGATCCCAGGCTGGCTCCTGCCAGCCAAGATCTGGAAAGCCCAGCTAGAAGGGCTCTCCAGCGACTATCATGTGATCGCGCTGGACCCCCGTTCCCAGGGCGAGTCAGACATCACCGCTCAGGGAGACGACCCGGTGCGACAGGCCAGGGACATCCAGGAACTGTTGGCCCATTTGGGCTTGACCTCGGTGGTCCTGGTGGGCTGGTCCCACGGGGGCTTCCAAGTTCTAGCCTATATGGGAGAATTCGGAACCGACCACCTCTACGCCGCAGTGCTAGTGGATTCGGCACTGGCCGCCTCTTCCAGCGCCACCAGCACCGCTCCTCGAGCTCGTTTCCTCGAGCAGTTCCAAAAGGACCGGCCAACAGCTACTCGGAGCTTTATCTGGAGCCTCTTCAAGACATCCCCGCCAGTGGATTTCTTCCATGAATTGGTCGCATCCGCCATGAAGACCCCCACCGATATCGCTTTGGCCTTGATGAACAACGCCTTTCCGGGCGATCCCTGGCAACCCAGCCTGGTCACCATGCGCCAGGTCCCCTTGCTTTACGCGGTCACGTCCAAATACACTTCCCAGGCGGCCTATCTTCTCCAAGCGGACCCCTTGGCCCGCGTGGAATTCTTCCCTCAGGCCGGCCATGCCCTTTTCTATGACGATGCCGACCATTTCAACCAGACCCTTCGGGATTTCCTGGCCAAGTCGGCCCTTTACCCGGCGGGACTGCCTGAAACAAGTAAAAAGCAGACCACTCATTCCTGGTTAGCGAACCCAAAATGACCCCTAAATTCGACAGCCGTTACCAGCTCTCCAAACCCAACCGCCAGTTGCTCTGGGCCCTGTTCGCCGTCTCCTCGGCCAGCATCGGCTTCGAGATCATGCTTACCCGCTACTTCTCCATCGCCAGCTGGTCGGAGTACGGCTACTGGGTCATTTCCATCGCCATGGCAGGCTATTCCGCCAGCGGGGTGGCCCTGAGCCTGTTCAAGGACTTCTTCTTTCGCCGGGCCCATCGCTTCCTGTTCTTCATCCCGTTGGTCCTGCCTCCCCTGGCCTGCCTGGGCTTTTACCTGGTGACCCAGAACCCCTTCAATCCCCTGGAACTTCAGGACACCAACCTCTGGATGGACCAATTCCAGAACATCTCCAAGTATTACAGGGCTTTATTCCCGGTCTTTTTCCTGTCAGGCCTTTATATCAGCCTGAGCTTCCTGGCCCTGACCAACGAGAAGATCGGGGCGGTCTACGCCGCCGACCTGGTGGGCGCGGGCTTTGGGGCCCTGGCCATGCTGGCGGCCATGTTCTGGGTCAATCCTTTCTACCTTTTGTGCACCCTCATCCCCTTCTGGTCCCTGGCCGCCCTGGCGGCCCTTTACCGGGCCCGTTTCGAGGCCAAGCTCTGGAAATGGGCGGTGGTCGTGGCCCTGATGCTCGTGGCCAGTGAGTTCTCCGCTGTGAAATTCAATAAATCCCATTTCTGCCAATACAAGATGATAACCCCCGCCCTGAACGTGGCCGACGCCCATATCCGGCAAAGGATCTATTCACCCTGGGGTTATTACCTGCTTCTGGACAACTTCACTGAGAGATTGGATATCGACCTGTCCAACAACTATGTTTTGCTGAAAGTGGACGGACCTCCCAAGGCCTACGGCCTCTACTTGGACGGGAACCGTATCGGCTCCTTCCCTCGGAACGCCAAGACCGATTTCTCCTACGCCAAGGGAAGCCTGGACATCTTTCCTTATATCTTGAAACCCCAGAGTCGTGCCCTCCTAATCGGCACCCGAGGAGGCTTCCGCGTCGGCGAGACCCTGAATTTCGGCGCCTCTGAACTGGTGGCCCTGGAAAGTGACCCGAATCTGCTGGACATCATGAGAGGTCCCCTGGCGTCCTGCGAGAAGAATTGGCTGAAGGACCCCAGGGTCCAGCTTTTGCGCCAGGCCCCCGAATCTTACCTGACTGGCTCGAAGAAGGGCTTCGACATCATCGACCTGTCTTCCGAGTTCCTCGGCCAGGCCGACGCGAACAAATACGCCTATACCCGGGAGGCCCTGATGACCTACTGGAAATCCCTGAATCCTGGCGGTCTGGTTTCCCTACCCGTAAGTACACGCGAGTTCACGGTCTACGCCCTCAAACTCCTGGAAACAGCCAAGCAGGCATTGTTAGGTTTGGGCATCAAGGACCCCCAGACTCGACTGGTCCTTTACCGTTCCGCCTGGAACGTCCGCCTTCTGATGTCCAAAGACCCCTGGACAGAAGATAAGATCGACGCGCTCAAGAGCTTCTGCGACAGCCGGTCCTTCGACATTTCCTATTACCCGGGACTGGTGCCTGGCGCCGGGACCACCGAGATCTTCAACGACCTGCCTCCCACCGTCTGGTCCGGGACCAACGACCAGATCTCAGCGCCCCAGGAAGCCACCGACTCCTTGATGGAGGATAGCGTCAAATTGCTCTCGCCCCAGGGACAGGATTTCTTGAAAAACCACTTTTTCAACCTCCAGCCTTCCACCCTGGACCGCCCCTTCTTTTTCTCCATCCTACGCCCTTCCCATCTGAAGGAGATCCTGGACAACCTCTCCCAGATACCCCGGGAAGAGATCGGCTACCTGATCAACCTGGCAGTCCTGCCCCAATCCCTGCTCTGGGCCCTGCTGGTCCTGGCCCTGCCTTTGTTGGGGCGGGCCCGTGGAGCGGTCCCACTGCCCCAACTAGGCAAGACCCTGGTCTATTTTTCCTGCTTGGGCTTGGGATTCTTGTTCATCGAGATCGTGCTCATCGAGAAGGGCGCCTATTTCCTGGGGGACCGGACCATCGCTTTCTCCCTGGTGCTCTGCGCCATGCTGGTCTTTTCCGGATTGGGTAGCTGGATGTCGGGAAGTTTCTTGAGCCAGCCCCGGGAAGTCCTTCGCCCAGCGGCCATCGGGCTGGGCCTCTGGTTCCTCCTGACCCTGGCATTGCTGGATCCAATCCTGGGAGCTTTGTTGGCCTGGCCTTTGCTGATGAAATGCCTTTTCCTAGGAGCCTGGTCGGCCCTGGCCTCCATCCCCTTGGGATTCTTTTTCCCTCTGGGGCTCACCCGGCTTCCCCGTGACAGCGGACTGATCCCCTGGGCCTGGGCCTTGAACGGGGCCTTCTCGGTTGTGGCCACCCCCCTGGCCAACCTGATGGCCATCTCGGCCGGGTACCGGTCGCTGATCTTATTGAGCCTTACCCTTTACGTCATGGCTTACTTGGTCTTCCCGACTACCCTTTCCAAATCGGACAATATGGGGAGGCGCCCATGAACTCCCGCGCCTGGTTATCCGCCTTCGTCTTCCTTCTTCTCACGAGCGCGTCCTTAATGGCGCAAGTAACACCAGCTTCTGCCCCGGCCAAGACCGGTCCGGATTGGACCTACAAGAAATACCTGAAGGCTTTCAAAAAGAGCAAACGCCCCACCCATTTGACCGCTTCCGAATTCGAGAAGGTCCAGGAACGCAAGCCGGCGATGATCAAGGACATCCGGCATTATCTTTACCGAAAATTCGGCGAAGCCGACCCCAGACTCCTGCAAGCCTTCCAGGACCTTCCGCGAGAGTACTTCCATTTCGACTACCAGGGAGGGGTGGATTTTTCGAAGACCGCCTATGAATACCCGCCCCGCACCTGGGCCCTGGGCTGGGGCTCAGCCTTGAGCGATTACGAAGGCCAGGCCTACATGGCCCAGTTGGCCCATCCCAGGTCGAAAGACACGGTATTGGAAGTGGGGACGGGGAGCGGGTATAACATTTCATTGCTGTCCAGACTGGTCAAGGACGCCTATTCCATCGAGATCATCAAGCCGCTGGGAGAGGATGTATCCAAGATCTTCAAGCCCCTGGGCTATACCAACGTCCATACCAGGGTGGGTGACGGTTATTACGGCTGGAAGGAGGTCGACGGCGGGTTCAATATCATCATGTTCACCTGCGTGGCCCAGTTCGTCCCGCCGCCGCTCTTCAAACAGCTCAAGCCCGGCGGCCGCATCATCATCCCCATCGGCCAACCCTTCAAACACAACCAGGTGCTCTATGTCTACCACATGGACCATCGGGGCCGGGTCCACTCCAAGAAATACATCCCGGTCTATTTCATCCCCATGAAGGGCACCATGGACGCCGCCGCGGCCCAAATGGGTATCGCCCTTCCCGGGGGCCAGAAACTGGCCAAGCCCACCCCCACCCCGGTCCCTGACATGGTCCCGACCGTGGTTCCCTCGCCAACCCCGGAAATAAAAAAACCCCACCCGATCATGATCAGGCGGGGCTTGATGATGGACTAGCTGCGGTCCAAAAAAAACTTACTTCGAGTCGTCGTCTCCGGCTTTCGGAGTAGCGGCCGGAGTGGCCTTCGCGTCAGGTTTCTTGCCATTCTTGGCATCCATTTTGGCTTGCTTGGCGGCCAGCTTGTCCAAACGGGGCTGCAAAGCCGCGAGATTTCCTTCCGCCTTGGCGGAACTGGCGTTGACCGCTTTCGCCGCGTCGATCGACTTTTGATAGGCGTCCTTGGCCTTGTCCAGGGCCCCGGTCTGTTCATAGACCGATCCCAGGTTGTTCCAGGCGACATAGTTGCTGTCGTCGGTGGCCGTGGCTTTCTCGAATAACGGCAAGGCCTTGTCGAGCGCCGGTTCTTTGGCCGTCAGATAGGCCAGACCCTCGTTGTTCAGTCTCCAGGCTTCCATCTTCTTGGACTTCAGCACGCCCATCTTCTCATAGGCCGCGACGGCCTCGTCGGTCTTGCCGGCTTCCGCCAGCGCGATGGCCGCTTTCATGGAAGCGACAGCCGGGCTATCCACCTTGGCCGCTTTGGGCTTGGCCACAGCGGTAGTAGCGGGCGCGGGTGTAGCCGCGGGGGCCGCGTTATCCGCCCACAATACTCCGGTCGACGTCAACATCCCGACAGCCATCAACAGAACAGCACTCTTGAACTGGACCATTTCTCTCTCTCCTTGGTTTCTTTTTGGAAACTGAAGCTTGTGAGGGATTTTATTCCAACCCCAAAAAACAGTCGAGCTAATTCAGGCTCGGCGGCAATAGTCCTTAAGGTTTCTCGAATAACCTACAACTAGAAACGCTTGGCCGCATCGTCCAGGATGGCGGCGGTCGCCGTGGCACCTACCCTCGTGACCCCCAGGTCCAATACTTCCAACAGACGGTCCAGGGTGCGGATGCCCCCCGCCGCCTTGACCTGCACTGCGGGCGACAAGTGGGCCCTCATGAGCTTCAGGTCCAGGTCGGTAGCCCCGCTATCCCCGTATCCGGTGGAAGTCTTAGCGAAATCCGCCCCGACCTTTTCGCATATCTCGCAAAGGCGGATCTTGTGCTCGTCCTTTAGGTAGCAATTCTCAAAGATGACCTTGCTGACCGCCGCATTCCCCTTGCATAGGTTCACCACGGCCCGGATGTCGGTCTCCACATAGAGCCAATCCCCGCTCAGGACCTTGCCGATGTTGACCACCATGTCCAGTTCCTGGGCGCCATGCTGGATGGCCTGGTGGGTTTCCATGATCTTCACCGACGTGGCCTGAGACCCGTGGGGGAACCCGATCACCGTGCCGACAGCCACCCCAGAGAATTCCAGGACCTCGACCGCGCGCGAGACGAAATAGGGCTTGATGCAGACCGAAGCGGTCTTGTATTTCTTGGCGATCTGCAGGCCGTCGAGCAATTCCTGATCGGTCAGGGTGGGCTTCAAGAGGGAGTGGTCAATGGTCTTGGCGATGGATTCTACGGTCCGACGGTTCATATCGTTACCTCGGGCGAATAGACTGGCGACAAGGTCATTTTAATGGAAACAGCGGGGACCGGATACCCTTTCCGTGATCCCTTCAGGCCTGGATGTCCAAACCTGAGGAAGGCGGGCCCGGGGGCTCCTGGCGCTTCCTGTTTTGCCGGTTCTTGCGTCTCTGAAGGATCATTTGGTAGCGCAGGTAGCGGGAAAAGGACTTGAGGGGCTGAAGGGGCCTTAGGATGAAATCCCTCGCGCCCCGGTAGGCGTCGGAAGTGGAGGTCGATTCGATGGGACGGATAGGGTCGTCGGACGTCATGGTTACCCCTTCTGGAACCTATCCAATCTCCCCCTCACAAAAGCCACGGTTTCCTTGAGACTATAGAGCATTGGGATGTATTGGGAAGACACCCTCACCCGGTTAGCTCGGTCTTCCAGGTGCTTCATGCGGTCCAAAATCTCCTGGGTGGGCGGGCGGTCACCCAATTTGTTGATCTCCGCCTCCAGCCAATGCAGTTCACCGTAAAGCAGGAATATCCTCCTTTGCATCCCCCACCCAACCAGGGACATCAAGCCTTTGACAAGAGGATAGATCAATCCCAGGACAGGAATCAGTAATACGACGATCTGCTCCACCAAAACCGCCAGCCAGAAGGGCAGGTAGCGTTGCAGGAATGGCCTTCCCGATTTGTAATAATGGCGGGCGTCCGGGCTTAGACCTATCTCCAGTGATTCGGAGGCCGGGAATTCCCCCGGTTTCTTGAATATCCCTCCCTTGGAATGGACCTGGGAAGCCACTTCAAGCAACAGATATTGTAGGGCCGGATGAAGGTCGCTCTTGACGATCAAGCTGGTCTTGGTGGCCAGCAGGATCGTGTCCTTAGGAGGTTTGTTCGTCTTCAAGTTTCCCACGCCCTGGGGCAGGACCAGCTTGTACAGAGAGGGAAAAATAGCAACGTAAGCATCGGCCCTGGCGAAATTGGCCAAGTCGATACCCGGAGCGTTGATCAGCCTTGTGACAATGGGCGAACCCCAGCTTTGCATGATGATGGCCGCGTCGACCTTACCCTGGATCAATTGTTCGGCCGCGTCTTCCGGCTCCAGGGGTATAGCCTGGAACATCTTGCTGTCTAGCGAGTTGCGGTGCAGCAATTCCTCCACTAGAGCTCGGGAATCGCTTCCCTCGGGCCCAACCGCCACCTTTTTGCCCTGCATGGCGTAAAGGATCCGGTCCGTCCCCAGCTTACGGGAGAAGAAAAAGACCGGTTCATACCCCACCGTACCGAGGGAATCCAAGGTCTGGTCGTCGTCTTCTTTCGCTACCCCGCCTTCCACGAAGCCCAGCTGGACCCCGGACTTGGGGTCGCGAAGCAATTTAAAGTTCTCCACCCCGCCCACGGTCGGGACTAGACGTAGTTCGATGCCGTATTTGGCCAAAAGCAGTTTGTATCGCTTCCCGAAATAGGCGTAGGAACTGCCTTCCGGACCGGTAGCCATGGTAATGACCCTGGGCGGGAGCGGGTGCAAGGCGGAAAAAAGCCAAAGGAGCCCGATGACGATGACCGCCGTCGCGATCATGATGGCGATCGAGGTCTTACGCGGCGGCGTCATTTTTAAACCTTTTAAGTTGGTCAGGTTGATCTTTGGTTGATCGGCCATCGGATGTTCTCCCTATGGGATTAAGGTTCTATTGAAGAGTTAATAGTATATCGGGACCAACTTGGGTTTTTCATTTAATTTTCGGTAGGATTCATTGGCCGAAAAAGGCCGTTCTTTATCTCAGGACGATTACTTTACGCACCAGTTTGCCGGAGGGTTGTTGGATGACGATGAAGTAAACCGCGTTCCCCACGATGGCTCCCCCGCTGTTACGCCCGTCCCAACTGAAGCGGTAGTTGCCCGGAGATAGGGTCTGGTCCACTAATTTTTCGACCTCTTCCCCAACCAAATTGAATACATCGATTTTCACTTCCCCGGCGTTATCCACTCTCACATCCATACCCAAAGCCGTTAGGCTCGGATTGAAGAAATTGCTGTCCAGGTAAAGAGCCGCGTTGGGCGTGGGGCTTTGGGTGGGAGAGCTGGTGGTCGTGGGGGTATAGGTGATGGTGGGCGTATAGGTAACCGTGGCCGTGAAGGTCGGGGTAAAGGTATTGGTATAGGTGGCAGAATAGGTTGGGGTAAAAGTGAACGTTTGGGTCGGCGAGTTGGTCGGGGTGGAGCTGTTCGTCGCCATGGCGGTCGGGGTATTAGTCATGGTGTAAGTACGGGTGTTGGTAGGTGTGTAGCTGGCGGTAGTGGTAGCGCTATTGGTGGGAGTCAATGTCGCCGTCAGGGTAGCCGTATTGGTCGGGGAATTGGTGGCGGTGTGGGTCAGGGTCAAGGTGGCCGTGTTGGTGGGACTATCGGTAAAGGACGATGTGGAAGTGTTAGTGGCGGTGGAAGTAGGCGTCTGGGAAGCCGTCAGAGTAGCGGTCTGGGTAGCTGTTTTAGTCGCGGTCTGAGTAGCCGTCGAGGTCCCAGTATTGGTAGGCGAGTTCGTGGCCGTGGACGTTCCCGTATTCGTCGGGGTATTGGTCACTGTGTTCGTGCCGGTGTTCGTCGCGGTTTGGGTGGCCGTCTTAGTAGCCGTCATGGTCGCCGAATTGGTTCCCGTATTGCTCGCCGTTGGCGTAGGCGAAGCCGTAGCGGTGAGGGATGGCGTAGCCGTCATCGAATCCGTCGGGGTATTCGTGGCCGTGGATGTTCCTGTGTTCGTTTGGGTATTGGTCGCAGTATTTGTTGCCGTTTTCGTCGCGGTCGCGGTCGCGCTGTTCGTTACAGTATCGGTGGCCGAATTTGTGGCCGTGTTGGTCGCCGTGTTGGTAGCCGAATTCGTCGCTGTATTGGTCGCCGAGTTTGTCGGGGTCAGTGTGGGAGTGCCGGAAATGGTCGGTGTATAAGTTGCGGTGGCGTTCACTGTGTTGGTCGGGGTTCCCGTGGGCGTGACCGTCGGGGTGAATGTCGGCACATTGCTGGTCCCGGGCAGGAAATCGAAACCAAAATCATTGTTTAAGGACGCGGACATGGGATTGAAGGTACTTCCTCCGTCGCCGGAGGATTCACAATAAGAGGTGACCCCGTCGTAAGTGTTGGAGATATAGGGCGCGACGGTCGAAACCGGGTCCTGGGCCGGCCAATAATAGTAGCTGGTGGCGGTGGACAGAGGGCTCTTGAGGACCAGGCGGTAGTTGCCGGGTGCCAGGATCAGGGTCGGGATCAGGTTCCCCACCCATCCGGGGGAGGACATGGTCTGGGCGGTCAACAGGGTACCTGACCCACCCGGGACCACCACATTGGTCCCTGAGTTGCGGATCTCCCAATAAAGGTTATCCAATGGCACCGTCGCGCCGACCTGAGAAACGAAAGCGCTGACCGAGGCGATGGTCAAGGGCGAACTGACCACACGGAAACGCTGGGCCAGATAACTGTTCCCCAGGATGCCGCTCCCGCCCGATTCCACAAGGGGGTTCCCGACCCAAGTCCCGCTCACATCTACCAGGAACACCGGCATGATACTGATGGCCTGCCAGCCCGACCCCGTGTTCTGGGCTACGCCCAAGGCCCCGCTGAAGGTCTGGTTCAAGGGCAGATATCCGGTGTCGGGCGCCGTGCCTTGGAGCAAGCTGGCGGTATTGGTCCCCAGGATCGATGAACCGTCCCATTCCACAACCACATGGTAGGTCCCCCCCGCCGTGACCGCGACCGATGTTCCCAAAGTGACGTTGTTCCAGCCCGGCACAGGGGTAAAATTTGTGGCCGGGGCCAGGACTCCGTTAGGCACTCCCGCGGAATCGCCCTGGATGGACACTTTGTAACCGGGGCTTCCGGTCACGCTCAACATGTAGAACTGGACCGCCGACAGGGTGCCCGCGCTATTGGCCGTGAACCTCATGCTGGTCTTGTTGACGCTGGCGTTCATGGTGAAAGTCACGGGCGCCCCGATGACTGAGCGGTTGCCGAACTTATCATTGGCGCCTGTCCCCACGCCGGGAGCGTCGAACCGGGAATAGGCGGGGCTTCCCCCGTATTGGAGAATACAGGTCGACACGATCCCGCAGGTCTTGTCCACATAGATCTCGGTATAAAGCTTGTCCCGCAGCGGAAGGGTGAAGCTGGGTTCGGCGGCTGTCCAGAAGGTCGTGCTATTGGCCACGTTCGAGAGGGCGGTAGGCGCCACCGACTCGAACAGCAGGGTGGTGGTGGGTCCGGCGGCGGAATAGTCGTAGACCTTCATGTGGAAATAAGCGCAACCACTGCCCGTCAAGGATTCATACCCGACCAGGGCGAAGTCCCAATTGCCGGCCGGTATGGTGGGATTATTCAGGGGATCGGTGACCCAAGATCCCAACAGATATGAACCAGCTGACGTAGTATTGACGGTTTGGATGTTGTAGTTTGTCCCAAAGGAATTACCCATCAACTGGGTGGGCGCTCCGGGCGTGATGGACATTGCGTTATAGAGGTAGAACATGGAGCTTTGGAAGGGCGCGTAGGTAGCCGTTGAAGTGGGCGTGGGAGTGCCCGTCGGGCTGGGGGTGGGCGTATTGAATGTCGAACAGATATCCACATATCGCCAAACCGCCATATTACCGCCGTATTGACTTTCGTTGATGCCCCCGGACAGCAAGATACGGTTGGAGGTATCCTGGCCGAGGTAAGTCAAAACATATTCGGGTAAATAGGAACCGGACTGGGGCTGCCGCGCTTGTCCTCCCGCGAACGCCGGATCCAATGTCCCGGTCGAAAGAAGCCGGATGATGATGTTGTTATAGGCGCTTGGACCGGAAGCACCGACCCCACTGACCAGTATTCGGCCGTTCATATCCAGGCTGATATCCGACCCCTCCCCCCATCCAGGATATTGGGGATCGGTATAAAGGATGTATCCGGTCCCTCCCCCGAAACCAGGGTCGATCAGGCCGCCGGAAGTGAAACGCCAGACGACCATTTGGGATAAGGTGGTGTTATTGGTACTGGAACCCACGACCAGGATGTTGCCCGATGCGTCCAAAACCAGGGAATTTCCCGAATCCGAATAGTTTGCCCCGGCCGTGTTGGCCTTCAGCACGAACCCCGACCCGTTGAGGGAGCTGTCCAATGTACCAGTAGGGGATATCCGCCAGAGAACCATGTCGGTGTTCCCCGTGGCGGCCAGGCTGGAGCCCGTCACCAGGATATTGCCCGAACTATCTATCTTGACGGCGTTGCCGACATCGTCCCCGTTGCCGCCGGCGGTGTTGGTGAACAACCTGGCGCCTCCCGACCCGAAGGTGGCATCCGGAACACCCAAGGAGGAAAGCCGCATCACGACCATCTCATAATGTCCCGCTGCGTTCTTGCTCTGGCCCGTCAGCACAATGCGTCCCAATTGGTCGATCGCCAGGGCGTTGGCCTGGTCCATCGATCCTCCCGCCAAAGAACCAACGGAGAATTCCCCCGAGGTCCCGAAGGACGAATCCACATTACCGTTGTTCAACAACCGCCAGACCGCCAAACGGGACGAGGCGTCGCTTCCGGCCACCAATATCCCGCCGCCGCTATCCACCTTCACATCATTGAAATCAAAATTGACCGCAGAGGTACCGAAGGTGGAATCGATCGTGCCGTCCGCGTTGTAGCGGGCCAACAGGCCATAGTTATAGGTCCCGTCATCTCCCGAGCCGACTTGCAAGATCTTTCCGGCCGGGTCCAGCGTCAACCTTCCCGGATAAGCGTTGAGCCCAAAGCTCGGCTGGTCCATCCCGGTAGAATTGAAGGACAGGTCCAACTGCACGCAAGTGTCGGTCGCGGTTGGGGTCGCGGTGCTGGTGACTGTGGGCGTATTGGTCGGTGGGCAAGTCGGTACCGGTGTGACCGTCCCGCCCAAGGGCGAGTACCAGACGTCGCCCAGCACGGGACCGCCGGGATCCTTTTCCCCCGCCAGGACCCAAAGCTGGTTGTTGAAAGTAAGGGCCGAGTGTGTGTCCCGGGCCGGATATTGGGCGGTGGTGGTGGCGGAGGTCCAGGTGGAACCGTCGGGTGAATACCAAGCGTCGTCGTATTCGTTGGTACCGTTACCATTCTGGCCCCCCAGGACCCAAAGCATGTTGTTATAGACCGCCACTTGAAGACTATCGCGAATGGCCCAGGGACAAGAGTTGTTGATCGGGGTCCAGGTGATGCCGTCAAACGAATTCCACACATCGTTCCTCTGGGAAATCCCGTCCATCCCGCCGATAACCCACATCTTGCCCATGAAGACCGCGCATCCGAAATGGGCCCGGGGACCGAACCCCGCCGCCGTGGTAGCGGCGGACCAGGTCGCCCCGTCGGTGGAGTACCACACATCCTTATAGTAACCGCCGTTGCAGCAGCCTCCCGGCCCGACCCCCCCGATGACCCACATCTTGCCGGCGAAATTGACAGCCTCCTGACCGCTGCGGCTACCGAAGACCGTCACAGGAGTTACCTGGTTCCAGTTGGAGCCGTTCAGGGAATTCCAGACATCGTTGTTATAGCCGCCGCCGTTCGCGCCTGCCATCACCCAAAGCTTGCCGTTGTAGGCCAGGGCGCTATGACCGGACCTGGCAGGCCAGGCAGCGGCCGAGGTGGAAGGCGTCCAATTGATCCCATCCGAGGACTTCCAGACATCGTTGTCGTTGCCGGCCCCGTAGCCGCCCAACACCCACATCTTGGATCCGGTGCCGTCGTCGAAAACACAGGCCGCTTGGCCCTGGCGCGGTGAGAAGGCCGAACCGCAGTTGGCCAGGGTCCAGCTCACTCCCGGGTTCGGCAGGGCCGTCTGGGTCGCGGTGGGGCTGGCCGTCGGCGTGATGGTGGGGGTCGGCGTGATGGTCGGGGTATTGATGGGCGTGATGGTCCCGGCGTTCTCGTCGCCAAAGATAAAATTCAGGACCTGGGGAGCGCTTGAAATGGAGACCGGATCACCCGGCGGGTTGCCCTTGAAGGCGTAGATCTGATAGGGATCCCCCGCCTGGAAGCTGCCGCTCCCGGTCAGGTCCAGGTAAGCCCTCAGATAAATGGTTCCGCCCTGATCGAATGTCAGGCTGTAGGAACCGCCATTGACGTCGACCCCGTTGCTTCCTTGATAATAGATGGTCAAGGCTGGATCGGCGAAGGCCTGGACCCTCAGGGGCCGGCTGGACCCTACCGTCCCGGCATAGAGGCTTCCCGAATAGCTGACCGTACCGGATGCCCCTATCTCCACGAAGGCGTCGGTCAGAGTGACCGCCCCCAGGGAGGTCGATGTGGAGACCGTAATGGGGTCGGCGGGCGCGGTGTAGTGGCCATTGTAGAACTGGAAAGGCTCGCCAGGATCCAGATTGTCGTTGTCATTCAGGTCCAGGATGTAACCGATGTAATAAACCCCGGGTTGTTCCACCCCGATGGAGAAACCACCTCCTTGGAAAGTCACCGTCGCTCCTATGCTGCCGGTGCCCTGCAAGTTGGGATTCCGGGAGACAAACATCAGGAAGGGAGAGGACGAGGAAATATTGCCCTTGGAACCCTGGTAATAAGCGCTCCCCGTGATGAAGTAACCGGGCGTAGGGGTGGGAGCCGGGGTGTAGCTGGCGTTGCAGGCGTCGGTCAGGTTGAAATTGAAGGTCGTTGGTTGACCGGCCGCAACGTTGATGGCCGCCGCTGGCGGCACACAAACGCCCCCGCTGAACTCGGAAGGTTCGCCCATGTCGTATTTCAAGTTGTTGTTCTTGTCGAAGAAGCCCTGCAGGTAATAGGTCCCAGGGTCCATCAGCATTTCGTAACCGGAACCCGAGGTCTGCACCCCGGTTCCTGTGTTGGGCACGGGAAAATAAAGGTTTTGGTCATAATAGGGGATGACAATGCCCTGGGAACCGGAACCGATGGTTCCCTGGGTCCCGCTGTAGCTGAACGTTCCCACGATGCCCGGCAAAAGAGTAGCGGGACTGCCGAAATTGACGGTCCCCAGGTTGTAGGGTCCCAGCACGTCGATGCCGTTCACCGGTTTGGAGGACCGGTTGTTATAGAAGACGTAAGGGTCACCCGCGGCGGGTTGGTGGATCCCGGCGGCGTCCACGTAAAAGACCGGGTAATAGAACCCCGGGCCAGGCAGGCTGACCGAGAAACTGAAACTGGCCTGCTGGGAGGGATAAGTCAATCCGGGCGACTTTGCCAGGTTGGGATAGGAACTGTCCGCGAAACAGACGTAAACAGGATGGGAGGCGTTGACGGGGGAGGCGCCAGTGTAGTTGACCGTTCCAGAGACCGTGTAAGGCCAGGGCGCTGGCGTGGGGGTGGACATGGGCGCCCCTCCGCCCCAGATGTTCGCGTCGCCGAAGCTGAAGTTGGTGTAGGTATTGGAAGGGCTGGCCGAAACCGCCGTGGCGTTTCCGTAGGTTTGGTTCTGATAGATCTCGTAGGGCTTGCCCGCCTCCAGTTGGCCGTCGCCGTTAACGTCCAGGAAAGCCACCAGATAATAGGTATTGGTATCGAAACTGGCCAGGTTGTAACCCCCATTGTTCTGGGTGACCTGGCTTCCCTGAACGTTGGCCGGAACGGATAGATTAGGATCGGCGAAAGCCTTGACAACCAGGGGCCGGCCCCGGCTGACCGGCGTCAGACTGCCGGTATAACTGACCGTTCCCGCGATACCGCTGATCTTGATTGAATCCCCGAACGAGAAATTCATGTTGGTGGCCCCGTTCACCGGGATGGCGGTGGCAGGAAAACCCGTAAGACCGTTATAGAACTGGAAGGACTCGCCCACTGCCGGCTGACCCGTCCCTTGCTGGTCGAATAACATGGCCATGTAATAATTCCCAGCGGCGGGCAGGCCAAAGCCATAGGTTCCGTTGTTCATGGTGACGACCTCGGTTTGTTCCGGTCCAGATTGAAAATAGGGGTCATAGGAAAGGTACATCCGGATAGGCATGACAGTGGAAACCGTTCCCTGACTTCCGGTGTAGTTCACCGTGCCCGTCAGGTTATTGGCGGGCAGGATGGTCGGGGTGGGCGTAAAGTTGTTGACGCAGGAATCGGTGATGGCGAAGTTGATGCCGGCCCCCACATTATTGGGGATCACATTGATGGCGTTCGCCCCCAGGGGACCGCACTGGTTGTAATAGACCTCGTAAGGTTCCCCGGAAACCTGGACCCCGTCGTTGAAAAGGTCGAGGAAGGCGCTGACGTAATAGGTTCCCGGGTTCAGGACTACACCATAGGTCCCACCATTGATAGTGACCTTATTCCCATTCCCACCCACGTTTCCGACAGGGATGGAAAGCCCGGAATCATAATAAAAATCCACCACCGCAGGTTTGGACCCGCTGAGGGCGGCCTGGGCCCCGCTGTAGGAGATGGACCCGGTGATCCCTGAGAGGGTGTGGCTATTATCCAAAGTGATGAGCCCCACCGAGGTGGCGCCCGTAACGTTGATGGGCGTGGGATTGATCGTAACCGCGTTGTAGAAAACGTAAGGGTCGCCCGGATAGGGGGAATAGTCCCCCGCCACGGTGGAAAGATAGGTCATCAAGTAATAGGTCCCCGCGACCGGTACGCCGATGGTGAAATTCCCTCCGTTGATCGTGATGGCCTGGTCCCAATTGGCCCCTTGGGCCGGATTGACCGGCGGAGTCTTATAGATGAGGACTACGATGGGGAGACCCGAGCTGACGGTGTTGCCCGAACCGGTATAGGTAACAGAGCCTGATATGTTGTAGGTCCAGGGTGGCGGAGTGGGGGTTGGCGTGCCCGTTGCGGTCAAGGTGAGGTTGGGGGTGGGCGTGGCGGTGAATCCCAAACGGAAAGCCGCGTCCCCCTCGGCATCACTGTTCCAAACTGCCCCTCCGTTCGTCGTGGTCAGATCGGTGAATGTGGTTCCCCCATAGGTCAACAGGTACAGGGCCCCCAGGGTGCAGTCGTCAGTGGGCCATAAATAGTAGTTACTCGGGTCCGATCCGGAGGATTCGAGGATCATCCGATAGTTGTCACCAGCCGAAAGTATCTCCTCATTGCCCAAGGTATCGACCCATTGCCTACTCGTGGAAACATTCGCCTGCTGGGCCAGGGTCCCAGAGGTCAAGGTGATCCCCTGGGTGGTATCGACGATGTAATACCTCACGTCATCGACCGGGGTTCCTATCTTGTAAATGAAGGCCCCGACAGTGTCGAAAGTCACGGGAGTCGAGGGGATGAAATTCTGCCCACCTTGATCGTTCCCGAAGATCTGCAATTCCCCACCGCTGTCGTAAGGGTTGCCATAAAAACTGGAATCGGAGAAACCCAGCCCGAAGATCGGGGTTCCTCCGCCCACGGTCCAACTTCCCCCCGAGTAGGTCAGGTAATTCAGTTGGGGGTCGATGGTTTGATTAAGAGGGATCAACCCATTCAGGGTCGAATCGAACGACCATTGGGTGTAATCCATTGCGTCCATCGTCCCGGAATAATATTGGATGACGATATGGTAGACCTGGTTCTGATTCAGGGTCGCGGGAGTGACCGGGACCGTGGTCCAAAGTCCAGTCAGGGTGGTCGTGACCGGGCCTGTGACCCAGGTTCCACTTGGGATCCCGGCGTTGTCCGTTTGGAGTCCGACCAAGTATTGGGCGCTTGTGCCGACAACCTGTGTCGTGAAGTAAAGGGTCGTGACCTGATTGGTGGGGTTCAACATGGTGAAACGTTCGGCCACCTGCTGGTTGGTCTGGTTAAAACCGAAATAGAGGCCAGTGGATTTAGTGTACTGATTGCCGTAATAGGTTTGACCAAACGCTGGTATGACCAAAACGGAAATGATGAAAAAGAACGCCGCTTTTAAACGCGTTCCACTTCCGAAAAATGATTTTCTTTGATTGAATGAACGCAAATGCTCCCCTTATTCGACCCAAATAAGGATGGCGAGGTAACTGTTTAACGTTAATTTTATCACTTATTGTTGGGCTTACAATGACGTGGAACATAATCCCAGTTAAGGAACCATTGGAATATGCCCAATATCCTTAATAGTTGGGTCCTGCTTCCAACCTCTTACCAGACTTTAAACTTAATTGAACCAGAAGCCGGGATCGTGAATGGAAAAGGGATAATTAAAGCAGCAGGCTCAGGTTCAACCCGCCGTAGAAGCTCTGGCCCACGCCCGGCTCGTAATAAGCGCCGTTGGTAGCGTTGAGGGCCGCGTAGGCCGAGTAAGCCTCGTCCAGCAGGTTCTCTCCCCCGGCGAAGATATCGACCTTCAGGGTCTTCTCGAAGGTCCGGCGGAATCCGGCCTTGGCGCTCAATAGCTCATAGGGCTTGTTCCAGGCGCTATTGCCGTCGTTCATGGGGTACCAATCCACGAATTGGATATTCGAGTTCAGGTAAAAACCCGGTTGGGTCTGGATATCCAGCCCCGCGTTGGCCTGGTTCTCCGGGTTCCCCGTCACCTGGTTGCCCGTATAGATCACGCCGTTGTTCTGGTAATCGGTGAAGACGTAATGCTGGTAGCTGTAGCTCAGCCAGGGCTTGACCAGGGCGAGGAATTGGTTCGGATCATCCGCTAACCGATAAGCCAGGGTCAGTTCTACTCCTTTGTGGTTGGTGCCCCCCGCGTTGACATATTGGGTAAAGCCGCCGGTGGTCTGGGGTATCAACTCCTGGGTGGCGTCCAGGTCATAGAGGCACAGGTCGTAGTCCAGCCCCATCCCCCGTCCCCTCGCCCCGACCTCGGTCTGGGTGGCCAGTTCCGGCTGAAGTCCCGTGAGCATGACCCCTGTGAAAGGATTCTTCATTTCGTCGAAGTCGGGCGGGGAGAAGCCCTGGCTGATATCCCCATAGACGGCGAACTCCCCGCTGAAAACATGGGACGCCGCGGCCCGGAAACAGGCGGCGGGCGTGAATTCCACCTCGTTGTTCAGGTTGGAGGTCTGCAGGTCCATGATGTAATTGGTCTGGTTGACGTTCATCCCCACGGTGAAAAAGGTCTTTTCCGCAAGGATGCCGTCGGCCTGCAGGAACAGGTTGACGTGGCGCTCCGTGCCCTGCACCACGTAGCCTATGAGGCTTACCGCCCCGTTGTGGTTGTAGTAATAGTCGAAGGTGGAATATTGGTTCATCAGTTCCCCGCCGGCGCTGAATCGGGTCTGCAGATCCCCCAGGTCGGTCTTGAGATCCCACTGGGTCCGTCCCCCGGCGTTCTGCATGGTCTTGAACAGGTAAGCGGGAATGAACGAGGTATCGGCGAAGGCCCGGTCCAGGGTGAAGGACCCGGCGTAAAGGGAGGTCTGGTTCTCCCACTGGTCGCTGATCTGGTAGATGTTCGTGGCGCCGAACCTGGTCCAAAGCTGGTGATGGTGCAGGTTGAAGACGCCGTCCGCGGCAATGCCGGCCCTGGGCACGTTGGTGAACTGGGCCAGGTTCTCGGGCGAGGCGATCTGGGCCTGTTCGTCCGATTGGTTGGCCAGTACCGTCAAAGTATCCTTGTCGCCAGGATAGAATGTTCCCAACGCCGTGGCGAAATTGTGATAATCCCCCGTGTGGCTCACGTAGCCGTCGAACCATTGGCTCCCATAATTCAGCAGGATGTCGGCGTTCCCCAGGTCCGCCTTCACCGACCCCTCGGTGCGGTAGAGCCCATAGGAGCCAGCCAACCCAGCCGCTTCCAGTTCGGTCTCGCCCGCGTTGGGTCTCAGGGTGTTGAACAGGATGTCCCCGCCGATACCGGCGCCGTAAAGGCTGGAGGCTGGTCCCTTGATGACCTGGGCCTCGCCCAGGATGTCCGGGTCCAGCCCTTCCAGGCGGGCGTACCCGTCCGCCTCGTTCAGGGGGATTCCGTCCACGTAGATGCCCACATTGCGGATGCCGTAGCTGGCCCTCAAGCCCTCGCCCCGAAGGGAGATGCGGGAATCGGCCATGAAGGCCTGGTCCACCCTGACTCCCGCCAAGGTGTTCAGCACCGGCGCAAGGTTGACCCTATCGCCCCGGTCCAGGTCCTGTTCAGTCAGGAAGGACATATTGCCAGGCGAAGCCAGCAGGTCTTGTCGTGCCCCGTAGGCCTTTACGGTTACTTCGGGCAGAGTGGAACTGGAAGGTTTGAGTGTGATGGTCTTCTCGCCGATCCAGCCCTTCACCGGGAGGGTCAGGGACAGGTAACCATCCCGTTGCAACGTGACTTCGGAAGTCGAATCATCGATGGGAAAGCTGAATCGGCCCTTCTCGTCGGTAGTTTCCTTTCGGTGACCAGCTAGGACCGTCACACCCTTCAAGGGTGTTTGGAGGTAGGAATCCACGACCCGTCCCGTGATGGCGGTCTGGCCGTAAGCCTGGGCAAACAGGCCTATATATAGAAGGAGAAGTGGGATCAGTCGTAAGGAACGGCTCATAAGCCCCCGGGCGCTTAATTTGCCGTCAAGTATAGTGAAATCACGGATAAAAAGACAATTAGAGTTGGTAATTATCCCTGGGCTTTTTTAAAGGGAAATATCACCCCATGTTATTTACTTGGCGATCCAGGTGACAGGCAGACTGGACTGAGGGATCGCCGCGAAATAATCCGCTCCATAAGAAAATACCGAATTACAGGTGACGATGACCGGTCCCACCGGCGGCGGGCAGTATGCCCCGCCCTCTTGATAATCCACCTCGATATGGTCGGTGTAATAACAGACCGACGAAATGGAAGGCATGATAGCGCTGCAACCGCAGCTAACGACGAGCCAGTCGCGGATCTCCAGGACCATTTGCTTCGAGAAATCCACAGGAGGAAGGGCCGCGCTCGCCCCATTGACGGCAGCCCATTGGGTCGCGTCCTGGATGACGAAGTTTTGGTCCGTTGTATAGAAGCCCCCAACTGAAATATCAAAAGGGGTGAAACCGCAAGCAGGCGTGGTGATCGGCGTCGCCGTGGGTGTAACGCTAGGCGTAGCCGTTGGCGTGGACGGCATCACGGGCGGGGTCGGCAGGGGCAGCTTGGAACAACCCAGGATGGTCAACCCGAACAGGATCAAGGCGGAAAGGATGGCTTTTTTCATGGAACACTCCAACAGATATTTTGTCCTTCACAACTAATGATCCAGTGGAGGGTGTTTTATTCCATGAATTCTGAAAATAGCTGAAAAAATTTATTTCGCTATCCAGAGGACCGGCAGGTCGGACTTGGGTATCGCGACCGAATCCTGCGCCCAGAAATAGGAGATGGAGTTGCAAATAGGCCTGATGATCGGAATTTCACCCGGGGTCACCACGGGAGTAGGAATAGGTATCATTTTGGACAGTTGGTAATCCACCTCGATATGGTCGTAAAAAACGCAGACCGAGTTGATGGAAGGCCAGGTACTGCTGCCGTCGCAACCGCTGATCACCTCATCGGAAACTTCCAGGATCATTTGGGCGGAGAAATCCACCGCGGGAGCGGTGGCGCTGACCCCGTTGTCGGCGATCCAGGTAGCCGCGTCCGGGATGACATAGGTTTTGCCGGCTCCGGCGCCCCAGTACATGGATATTCCCAGGTCCTTGAACCCGCAAACCGGGGTGGTCACGGGGGTCGGCGTGACGATCAGGGTAGGCGTGGGCACCGGGATGGGTAGGGACACGGGTATAGGATGGGTCGGCCCATAAAGCTTGCCGCACCCCGCCATGGCCAAAATAAGGATGAGCGCGGACGATAAGATGGTCTTCTTCATAGTGTTTCCTTCAGGGGATATCATTCCCAGATGATCCAATGGTACCAGCTCCTATTTAGAGCGATTCACTTTGGTTAAAAAAGGGGTTTATCCCGGGTCAAAGGCTCCAGTCCCCCTACATCTCTTGATCCCGCCGACCAGGTTTTATTCCATGGTTTCTTAAGAAATAATCTCGATTTACCCAAGGTATTGTCGGTCAAGGGGCCACGCGGTACTTCTCCAGCCAAAGCCTCAGTCCCACCGCGTCGGGCTTGATCGCCAGGACCTGCTCGAAACATTGGATGGCGAAATCCTTCTTGCCCATTCGGAAGTAGATGTTCCCCAGCCCCCACCAGGCCAACAGGTTCTTCTGGTCGGTCTGGATGGCTTGGGTGTAGAGGCCGATGGCCTCGTGGATCTTCCCTTGTTTCTCCAATTCCCTGCCCTGGCTGACGGTATCGGGTGAAAGCTGGAACTGGATCTCCAGGTCATCCCCGCTGTCGACGGGAGAGGTGGTGGGATTCAGGACGATCCCTAAGAGCAGGGCCGGGGAGGGTCCCAATCCAGTTACGGCCTGGCCGGCCGATGGCGTGGGTGTCGGCTGAAGTGCGAGGGATGGCGAAGGCGATCGCGGCGCCGGTCTTTTCGAAACGGTCGGAACGGATGGGGGATTCCCGGTCCCGAAGAAATAAGAAAGGCTCAATCTTTGCGAATCTCCCAGGTCTCCCATCGGCAAATAGGCATAGTCCAGGGCCAGGTTCTGGAACCGGTAGCCGGCCCCCAGGGTCAGTCCGCTCAATCCATCGATCTGGGTATCGGTCATGTCCAACTGGTATCCCAACCGGACCGAATATTGCCCCCGGAAAACACCCTCCGCTCCCACTTGAAGGCGGTTCAACTCGCCACGTTCCATGGAATCGGACCCGGCAAAAACGAGTTTCCAATCAGGCGATAGGTTGGGCCGATAGGCCAACCCCGCCTGGAACGCGAAAGGCTGGTCGCCCTGCGGGACGTTCGGCCCCAGTCCGGAAAAGGCCATCCCCGCGGTGAACCCGCCCGGCAATTGGAACAGGATGCCCCCGTTGGTGGAAAGGGCCGAGTAACTTTTCCCGCCCAGGTTCTGTTGAGCCTCCAGCACCCCCACGCCCAGCTTGAATCCCTCTCCCAGTTCCCTTCCCCATCCGAATTGGAACGCCGTTTGGTCGGCGGAGAAGGAAGAGGTCGGTGTCCCGCCCGCGTCCCTTCCGGCGAAGACGCCGTAATCGAAATATTGGGCCGCCAGGCCGAAACCGCCCAGGTTCTCCACCGGAAGCGCCGCCAGCAACGTCTCCCGGCTGGTGCCGGCCAGCCAAGACTGGTGATGGACGGACAATTCCCCCCCGGTGAGGGATCCCAGCCCCGCCGGATTCCAGAAAAGCGCCGAGCCGTCATCCGCCACCGCCGTGAAGGCCGAGCCCATCGCCGCCGACCTGGCCGAACCCAGGGCGCTGTTCAAGGGCATGGAAAGGGCCGCCAGGTCATTCACGGACTGGCCGTTCGAAACCGTCACGCCGAGGACCAGCGCGAGCAAGCCCATCAGTATCCTGGGCAGGAGGGATGTCCTCATCGCTGTACCAGGAATTTATCGAGCTTCAACTTTTCCTGTCCTCCCGAGTCATAGGTGATCCGCACCTGGTAGAAATAAACGCTGGCCGCGAAGCGGTCCAGTTCCAGCGTCGATTCCTGGACCCCGCATCCCTGGGTCTGGGAAATCTGGGCCACCAGGTCGGCCCTTTCGTTGCGCACCAGCACCCGGACCGTCCCAGGTTCCCTCATGTAATAAACGAAATGGACCACGCTGCCGAAAGCCGGCGCCGGATAGGTGAAGCATTCACCCGGGCCAGGAGGCTGGGGGCCCGTGTAGCCTGGCGGGCATGGCTGGGGCGTAGGGGTGTTCGTGGGTGTGTAGGTCGGCGTCTCGGAAGGCGTGCCGGTGGAGGTCACTGTTGGTGTGTTAGAGGGTGTAGGAGTGTCTGTAGGGGTAAAGGTCAAGGGGATGGTTGGGGTCGCCGTCGGGGCGCAGTTGTAATAGGTCCCGTCCTGTCCCGGCCCTCCGGTCCAACTGGTGCAAGCAAGACCGCAAATTTCCCCTCCCATTCCGCCCGGCCCGCTGTGCACATTGACCAATCCGTCGAACGAGGATGGCATCCCGCCGGTCAGGCAAAGTCTTAACCTTCCTCCGCCGCCGCCGGCGCCCGCGCCGCCCGACCAAGCGGCTCCACCCATCCCGCCCAAAGCCTTGATGATCCCCATACCGAGGATATTCTGGGCGTCGATGGAGACCGTTCCTCCCGCGCCTCCCCCGGCTTCCGGTTGTACTCCCGTGACCGTGGGACTGGCACCGCTCATGTCGATGGTCCCATTGATCGTGACGTTATTGGCGGGAGCGCTCAGGGTAAAAGCGGCGCCGCCGGCGCCGCCCGGTACAAAGGTCGAGCCGCCGCTGGGTCCCCCCGCGCTTCCCATCCAGGAAGGATCATATAAGGAGTCATAAGCCAACCCTCCCAGCGCCGGACCCGTCATCGTGGAGCATCCAGCCGGGGAGTACATGGTTCCACTCCAACATGAAATCATCCCGCTTCCCCCATCCCCGCCGTGTCCGCCCCCGGCCCCCCCATCGACGGTCGTTCCCGCGCCGCCCGCCCCCGGACCAGGAGAGGTATTAAAGGAGGACCCGTAGCCCAACCCGACTCCCGATACCACGCCCTCGATATCCACGTCGCCCGTCATGTTCACGGTCACGGCCCCGCCGATGTAAAGGGTCGCCCCCGCGGAAACCGTCATGGAACAATAGGTATAGGTCCCATTGGAGAGGGTAGTGGAAGCTCCGTAAGCCAGTGTCAGGTCACAGGCGGCCAAGGATTGGCGCGGTTGGACGAGAACCAACATCAGCAAAAGCGTCCCCCAAACGGCTCGATGGGGAACCCGAAAGATCCGCCTTTTCTTTTGGCCGGGGGTCAAAAAACAGGTTCTTCCCGCGGCACTGGGTCTCTGTGGTAAATGGCCTTCTCTTCTCATGGGGCTGTTTTCTTCTTGGCCGTGATCCAGAAATCCTTCACCTCGTTCTGGGTTCCATCCAGGGTCTGGATGTGGTACTGGCCGGGTGAGGCGGTCCTGCCGTTATCCAGCTTGCCGTCCCAGACAAAGGCGTAGGTTCCCGCCGCCAGGTTCCCCCGATAAAGGTCTTTCACCTCCAGCCCCGTGGCGTCCAGGATGCGGACCGTGACGGGCCCGCTTTGGCCGATGGCCAGGTTGATCCTCAAACGGGCATGGGCCTTGGGGGCCGGAGTGAGCGCGGGAGTTTCAGCCAGGAGCGGCAAGGGGGAGGCCGCCATCGTTTCGGCGGTCTTCCCGGACGTCGCGGCGGACGGCTCCTCATTGGAAAGTTTGTTAGGCAGGACCTTCTCAACGGTCTTTTGGGTCCCGGACTTTTCCAACCTCACTTTGTGGGACGGCAGGGAGACGGAGGGCGCGGATGCTTGGGAAAGTTCCGATCGGGACTCCCTCGAACGCCAAACCTTCAGGCCCGCCAAAAGGAACAAGGCCAGGACGATCAACGACAGGGGTTTGCGCCAGCCGGAACTTTTGGGTGTATCCCCGCCCGGGTCCGGCAAGCCGAAGCTTTGGTAGGCCTTGGCCGCCAATTCGGCGAACCGGCCGGAAGCCTCCTCGGACGAGGCCAATAAGCTATCCAGGGCCTCTTCTTCCGAGTCGGTCAGGTCAGCCGTGAAGAATTTTTCGACCAGATCAGCCATTCCATTCCCCCGATAGGGTCCGCATCACCAGTTCCCTCAAGGTCTCCCGGCATCTCCCCAAACGGGACATCACCGTTCCCATGGGCACCTTCAATATCCCCGATATCTCGGCGTAGCTCTTGCCCGCCTCGTCCCTCAGGCCGATCAAGTCCCGGCAGGGCTTTCCCAGGGCTTCCTTGCCCTTTCGCAGGGCCTTCGTCTTGCGGACCCGGTCCGCTTCCAGCCCCTCCGCCCCCTGGCGGGTGACGGCGTCTGGGATGAGCAGTTCCTCCATTTTTTCCTGTTCCACCATGACCAGGCGTTTTCGTTTGCGCCAGCGTTTGTAGCAGTAGTTCACGCAGATGGTCCGGAGCCAATGGGCCAGGCTGGAACGGAACTCGAACTCGGCGAGTTTGGGGAAGGCCGAGGCGAAGGTGTCCTGCAGGACGTCGTCGATCTCCGGGTCCTGGTAGCCCAGGATGTGGACGCAGACCCGCCTCAGGTTTTCCCGGTGGGTTTTCACCAGCAATTCCTGCGCCGAGGGGTCACCCTCGAGTACAAGGCGTACCAATTCCCTTTCGTCCATCGATCGTCCCTCACCGACGCGTATCCCCGTATAGGCGAGAGAGCTGGAGGTATCCCTCATATACACTCGATCCGCCAGACGGGGTTTTATTCCATGATTTTATGATTTTATTGCGAAAGTGTGGTTTTTAAAGCGTGTGGAAAGGGTCAGCCCCTGGGCCAAACCTTGTTAGGGCCTTCCCGGGGCCTCTGTCTTCTATAACTTGTAGCTAAGCGATCCCCAGACCATCAATCCGTCCTGGATCATGTTCTCCGCCGAGGTGAAGTTGACCGGGACCGAGTAGGCCGTGTCGAACAGGTTGTAGACGGCGAAGTTGGCGTCCAGCCCGTCCAGGAACAACCCCTGGGAAGAGACCTTCAGATTGACCAGGGCGTAAGGGCTGTTGGCGTCCCCGGCGTAGCCCAGGCTGGTCCCGCTATATTGCATCTCGCCAGCCACGGAAAGATGGGCGATCACCGGCACCTGCAAACTGGCCTTACAGAGCGCCTGGGGCGAGTCGCTCAGCCAGTCGCCGGTCGCATCGTCCTGCGCCCTCTGGTAGGTGTAGCTCAGGCGTCCCAAGACCCCGTCGGAAGTGTGGATCTGGTACTCGGCCCCGATGCCGTTGGCCGAGGCCTTGTTCAGGTTCTGGAAATCGTACAGGCCCGTGCTCGTGTCCAGCGCGTTGACGATCAGGTTCTGGGCGGTGTATCGGAACAGGGACAGGGAGAACTGGTGGATCTTCCCGAAGGCCTGGTCCCACTCGAAGTCGTAGGTCTGGACCGTCTCCGGGGTCAGGGCGGTATTGGCCTCCTCGTAATTGGGGAAGCTGTAATAAAGTTCGTAGGCGTTGGGGGCCCGGAAGGCGCTTCCCGCCATCACCTTCAGCGAGCTGGTGGAGGTAGGCTCCCAGATCAGGGCGGCCCGGGGATTGAACTGCCCGCCCGAGGTGGAGTAGTCGTCGTAACGGCACCCCGCGGTCAGGTGAAGCCCCTCGGTGAAAGCGACCTCGTCCTGGGCATAGAGGGCCCAGACCGTGGATTGGCGGTCGTCGTCCAGGTAATTCCCTGTCACGTCGTAATTGGCCTGATGCATCTGGAAGTTGTCGCGGAATTCACCGCCCAAGCTGAGCTTGTTGGACTGGACGGTCTTGATGACCGCCTGCATATCCGCCCCGCACCAGGTGCCGGTGGAGGTGTCGAAGTTGATGTAGCGGTCCGGTCCGGGAGGGCCGGCGTAAGCGGAGTTGGCGATGTAATAGGAATAGTCAACCGAGGCGTGGCCCAACAGCTCCAGGTCCTTCCCCTCGTTGTGCTGGTACACGATCTCGCCGTAGGTCCGGCGCAGGTCCACCGTGTTGCCCGGGTCGTTGAAGATGACCCCGTCCTGCACTGGGATGGTCTTGAGCCGGTCGTAGAAGGCGCCCCTTAAGGTCCAGTCGCCCGACCCCAGGGAAAGGTAGGCGTGCTCGGCCTGCTCGGCGTCCACATTCCGCGCCAGGCCGTTGTTGTCCGCCGGGATGCCGTCGTCATAGTAGGGAAAATAGAGGCTGCTGTGCCCCGCGCTTCCATAATAGGAACCTTCCGCCAGCCAATGGAAACCCGAGTCGGTCGTTCCGCCGTAGCTGGCCGCTTCCTTCACTGATCCCAGGCTTCCGCCCTGGCTGGTCAGGGTCAATCCGTCCGCGGCCTTGCCCTGCTTGGTGATGACGTTGATGACGGCGAAGAAGGCGCTGCTGCCGTAGAGGGCCGAGCCCGGCCCGCGGATGATCTCCACCCTGTCCACCATCCCCATGTCCACCATGTCGTCCTGGCCCGTCATGAAGGAATCATAGACCGCGTCGTTGATCCGGTGGCCGTCCACCAAAAGCAGGACGCGGTTGTTGTAGCCCCCCAGGCTCCCGAAACCCCGCACGCCGATGTAGCTGTAACTGCGGTCATCGGTGATGTAAAAATCGCGCACTGACCGCAATAGGTCGTTCATGGTACGGTAGCCCTGGGTCTGTATCTCCTGGGAGGTGATGATGGTGATGTTGGCCGGTGCCTCGCTGGCTTTTTGTTCCGACTTGGACGCCGCGAAGACCACCTGAACGTTCAGGAGTTGTTCCATGGTCATACCGGTCAGGTCCGCCTCGCTTTTGGGTTGGACGACGGTCGGCGTGGCCTCCGGGTCCATGGCGTTCTTGACCTGGCTATCCGCGTCGGAGGAAGCTCGGACAAAAGCGGGAAGACTAAGCAGGACGAGAAAAGCCGTTCCGAGGAATGAAACCTTGATAGTGTTCGCTATGGACATGAAAAACCTCCCATTGACCGGACTAATAGATATGAAACAAATAAGGGAATCCCTTGGTTAAAGGGCAACCCAGCTTCCCGGAACTTCCAGGTCATTTTATGCCTCATAGGAACCAAGGCCAAACTATTTAATGCCCCAGCGGATTTCCCATTGGGAACGGCCTTATGCCAGTCCCCAGCTTATAATGGCCTTACCTTAAAGGACTTTGACTATGGACACACAATTGGAGATCCGTACTTCCCAACCAGGCTGGCTGGCCCTATTGGCCAAGGCCTACCACGACCGCACCCCTACCCTGCTCATCGATGACGCCAACGTGGGCATCGACCCCTCCCATCAATCCTTATTGGACATGGGCCGCAAAGCCAAGTTGTCCAAGGCGGAACTCGCGGGTGTTTGTGTCGCGGTGGGGATGACCGCCGCCGGGGTGGGATTCGTCGTTCTGGCCTTCCTCGATCCCGAGCCCACGACCAAGCTCGGCCTTCTCATTGTCGCCGGTGCGGTCCTGGCCCTGACCGGCGGCCACTCGGCCATCCACATCCTGACGAAGGTCAAACCCCCGAACATCAGGGTGACCAAGAACGGCATCGAGATCTGGCATGATTAACACATAGTGGTACTGTGTTATTTTTTCCGGCCCTGTAAGAAAAAAATTCTCGAAAAATTCCACGTTTCACGCCAAACAATTTGTCGCTGATTTATTTCGTGCCAACATAATTTTATTGGCATCAAGTCCGCCACTGGATTCCCCCGCCGAGGCTCGTATAATTATTTCATTGCCTCGCGAGGTGAAAACATGACGAACGAACATTATCCGCTTTACCATTCTTCCTTCACGTTTCTCTTCCAAACACCACCCTGAACAAAATCAATATTTAAGTAAACATCAACCATCTTCATTGAGGCCTCAGGCCGAGATGAGAGGTTTGATGGTGCCAGCCCAAATATAAGGGCTGGTAGACCTTCGCCGTCCCTGTCCCAACGGCCGCAGAAAGGAAGGGAACCCCCGGACAACACTCACTTTTATGAAAGGAACGATGAGATCATGGAAATCAAGCTGAGCGACGTCGGTAAATTAGTGGTACTCCCCATCAAGGAAAGCTGGGGACCCGGCAAGATCATGAAGATCGAGGCTGGCTACGCCTTCATCCGTTTCCGTGACGACGGGGACAAGATGATGAAAAAATACACCATCGGCAACAATCCCCTGAAATGGGCCCCCGAACAGAGCGACTCGGAGCTGGACGAGATCTCCTCCCAGCCCGCCAAACGCCGCAAGGGCCCCTCTCCCGTCGCCCACCTGACCCTCGCCCAGGCCCTGGAATTCTTCACGGCCAAATATCCCCAGGGTTTCACCGACCCCGCCTATCTGGGCAACGTCCTGAAGGACGAGAAGGGCCATCACGATTTCCTGAGCCATTTGTATAAGGACGCCTTCGGGGATGGCCGGTTGGAGACCCTGCTGGACAACCGCGACTACGACACCCTCTCCGGCAAGTCCCTCACACTTCTGACCGCCCAGGACCTGCTGGGGCGGGACGACCTGAAGGCCTTCCGGGATCTGCTATCCAACCATTCGGCCACCATGGTCTATTTCGAGGCCTTGAACACGGTTCTGAAGGATTGGCACGTCATCCACGATACCCTTCACCCCTATTTCGAGACGGTCATGGCCAGCCCGGTCAAGGGTTTCGCCAACTGGCCCAACGCCACCCTGTTCCTTTATATGTCCCAGCCCAACCGCTTCATGTTCCTAAAGCCCAAGACCATCAAGAACTTCGCTTCAGCCATGGGCATCAATCTTCTATATGAGACCAAGCTCAACTGGCGGACCTACCATTCGCTACTGATGCTGGGGGAGGACGTGCTGGAAAAGACCAGACCATTGGGGTCCAAGGATCACCGGGATGTCCAGGCCTTCATCACGGTCGTGATGGAATCAGCAAAAACTAGTACGACTGTTTAAGGAGAATAAGGGGGCGGTGTCGGTGCGATCGACCCGATGCCGCCTCTCTCCTGAGGAAATATTAATTTATATATAGCCTTCGCCGTCCCTGTCCCAGCGGCCGCGGAGAGGAAGGTAACCTTCGGACATCACTCACCTTTTTGAAAGGAACGATGACCATGGAAATCAAGCTGAACGACGTCGGTAAGATCGTGGAACTCCCCATCAAGGAAGCCTGGGGGCCTGGCAAGATCATGAAGATCGAGAATGGCTACGCCTTCATCCGCTTCCGGGATGACGGGGACAAGATGATGAAAAAATATGCCATTGGGGACAACCCCCTGAGATGGGCCGCGGAGCAATCCGACTCCTCATTCGACAACCTGGCCGCGCCGGCCAAGAAACGCCGGGCACCGGCCCCCCATCTGACCCTTGCCCAAGCCTTGGGATCCTTCACCGCCAAATATCCCCAGGGTTTCATCGACCCGGCCTATCTGGGCAGCGGACTTCAGGGGGATAAGAACCAGCGCGATCACCTGACCCGCTTGTTCCAGGATTCCTTCGGGGACGGCCAGCTGGAGACCATGATCAACAACCGTTCCTTCGACATGATCTCGGGCCGGGCTCTCTCGTTCCTGTCGGCCCAAAAGCTTTTGGGCCGGGATGAATTGAACGCTTTCAAGGCCCTCTTGGCCGACCACTCGGCCACCATGGTCTATTTCGACGCGCTGAACAAGCTCTTGAAGGATGGGACCCTGCTTTACGACAGTATGCAGCCCTACTTCGAGACGGTCCTGTCCAGCCCGATCAAGGGTTTTGCCAAGTGGCCCAACGCCACCCTGCTTCCCTTCCTGGCCCAGCCCTACCGGTTCATGTTCCTGAAGCCCAGCGTCCTGAAAAGCTTCGCCTCGGCCATGGATGTCAACTTCCTCTATGAACCGAAGTTGAGCTGGAGGATCTATCATTCGCTGTTGGTGTTAAGCGAGGAAGTCTTGCAAAAGACCAAGCCCCTGGGTTCGAAGGATTACCTGGATGTGCAGGCCTTCATCACGGTCGTGATGGAAGTTTCGAAAACAACCGCGAGCGCTTAAAAGAAGGTTTATGGCGCGTCGCTAATTCGTTCGAATTAGCGACGTTTTTTTATGTCAACTGAGGGTGGTATACTTTCGCCATCAAAGGTCTGGGAGCGTTCAATGTCCGAATGGCTATTCAATAGCAAAGGCACACCCTGTCTCATCCTGGACGGGATTTACATCCGCAATGACCACGGCTATGTGGCCAGCTGGATCTTCGGACCCAACGTCCATTCTTCCAAAGGAGAGCATATCGGCTGGGTCGAGGGAGGGGTCTTCTACGACATCCAGAACCGCCCCATCCTTTTCACCCGCAACCACACCGCCTACCTGCCCACCAAGCCTGGCCTCACCGGCACCCGCAGTATGCCCGGCTTCGCCAGCCCGCCAGGCCGCCCCGGCGTCATCGGCACCAAGGGAAGGCCGGGTCTCAGCCAAAGTTGGTCCACTTATAACCCGCCTGATTATTTTAAGTGAATGTTCTTCTCCAACTTTGCCAATCGCAAATATGGAAAATGTGCTGATTTATCAATGAAATTGAATATTAAAAACCGTTACTAGTTCTTACCTACGGCCCGAACCACCCCGGCCGCCATCCCTCTGCTTTTTATTCTGGTCAGCCCGGTTGAAGCCCGCGAAGCGGTTCCATCCGCCTGGGGTTTTCCCCGTCGTTTTTGGCAATTCACCCTTAACGGTTTCGGCTGGCGCGGGAGCGGCAGCTACCACCGGCGTGGCCCCTGGGACTGGTGTCACTTCCGGAACGCTCGCCACTGGAGCTGGCGTTGTTTCTGGAGTGTTGCTATTCACTGTATCCATTGTCATTTCCTTTTGGCCTCATTGGCCCTGTAGTCGCAAAACGGCCTATACGTTATGCCTTTAAGGGGGAAAAAGATAGAGATTCTTATTGGAAAACGGAGGCCAATCCCAAACCGCTCTTCCTCGAAAACCGCATGGCGTGCTATCCCCACATCATTAAACAGCCTTAGGTTGGTACTCATAATATGGGTTTTAAAAAAATGATTTTCCCAGTTCGTACAAACCGCCTAACAACAGCAAAAGTCCGAAAATTCCCACGTACCAAACGATGTAAGGCACCCCATCCTTGGTATTCCGACTCCAATTCTTGATATTCGTCTTCATCAATACGTTGGCCAGATCGACCCTGAAAAAAATGATGACCAGCCCCGAAACCAGCATCAAAAAAGCGATGGTGCGGGTGTCCTGGTCCGGGATGGGGGATGAGTCGGCCTGTGCAAAGACCGGCATGAACGAATAAAGAATGGCGAGAAGCATGAACAATGAATAGAAATTGAGGATCCGACAAGGCGCCGACAAATATTTTTTCATAAAACGACCTTTGAAATTTGATTTCCCCATTTTAGACCCTCTGGGGGACTTGGCGCGGACAATTACCTTCATGAATCATGGTAAATCGAAGGAAAGGATGAGTTTGAGGATATCAAACTCGGAATATCCCTTGGCGTTCCAAGCTTAAGGCGCGCGAAAACCAGTAGGCCTTCGCGCGCTATATCGCTTTTTGATCAGGGATAAACTTGCCAGCGGATGGTATCCACACTGGTGGGTGAGTTGGTGTTCACCAGCGTGTAGAGGATGTGTCCGCCTGAGGAATAGCCCACCCAGACGATGGACTGGTAGACGCTCAGGCCCAGGTTGTAGCTGGTGGCCAGAGTGTGGGACGAGACGTTGTAAACCTGGATGGTCCCGCCGGTCGCGGTCAGGTACAAAGAGCTATCCGGGCTGAAAGCGCCCCCCAGTCCCCCCACACCATAATAGATGCCGCCGGAAGCCCAGGTGCCCTGGGTAGTGGCGGAAATACTGGCTGGGTTGTAATCCACGATCCCTACTCCGCCCTCCATGACCCCCAGGTGATTTCCATCCGGGGACATGGCCACGCCCTGGATGTTGTTGGCGGTGTTATAAGTCAGGCTGGGAGTTGGATTCAGGCTCGGGGAGGCGCTGTTATAAGGGTATGTATAAATGTTGGCCGGGCTTTGGTCGAGCTGACTCACGATAAGCTGTTTCCTCACCGAGTCATAGGTAACATAACCTTGGGGGATGCCATAGGCCGAAAGCCCTCCCGGCGCCAAATAGACCTTGATCAAGGACCCGTTGGTCCCGTCCACCAAGGCGAGGGGCTGGTTCCACCAGACATCCGAACCTGACTCCGCCAGTTCCGCGAAGACCTTTCCGTCCGGAGTGAGCGATAGAAGGGTCGCGGGATCGTTATTGGGATTGTTCACCGCGTCCGCCAGGGAAATGTTCACGACCGCCCCTGTGGCCACGTTCACCCGGGCCAGGGCGCAGGTGCTTTGGAGGCAGACGTAGAGATAGCTGGTCGCCGGGTCGAAGGCCATGTGGCCTGGCGCGTCGGACAGGGTGAACTTTTGGCTGACCGCGCCATCGCCCACGTTCATCAGGTCGATCTGCTTGTTCCCCGGGTCACCAACCAGGATCCAACCGTTACACAAAGGGACGAAATCCAGCGGCAAGCCCGAAAGGGTCACCGTCCCGGAGGCCGGGAACCCGCTGGAGGTATTGTCCGACGAGCAAGGCAGGGTCAAGGGCAGGGGCGTGGGAGTAGAGGTAGGCGTTGGGGTGTCGGTGGGCGTGGAGGTATTGGTAGGCGTGTAAGTGATGGTCGGCGTATTGGTAACGGTGTAAGTTTTGGTGAAGGTATAGGTGTTGGTGACGGTGGGCGTGGCGGTCGGGCTGCCGGGGGTGGGTGTGAAGGTGTTCGTCCCGGTTGAGGTGGGGGTGCCGGTGGCGGTTGTGAGCGTGGTCCACATGACGTTGCGGGCCAGTATATTGATGACCGTGCTTCCAATGGCGTAAGCCACGTTGGTATGGACGTCGGTGTTGATGTTATAGGTAGTCCCAACCGCGCTGTAGGTGGAGGCGGGGATATTGACCGGGGACACGGCGTTGCCCGAAAGTACCCCGTCCACGAAGAGGATCCCGCCCGAGTCCCATACATCCACGTAATTGTAGGTTCCCGGATAAAGCCAGCTGGAGCGGGAGCCGTCCGCGGCGTGCGTGATGCCGCCCGGGGCCGTGACCGAGGCGCTGGCGGAACCCAGGCTGGTGGAGATGTTCAAGGTGTAGACCCCATTAGGTACATAGGTCCAGGCGGACGCGGCGGTATAAAGGGAGTAGGTGGAACTGGAGGAACTGAAGGTCATGGGCACGGACCCGCCCGGCGTGTTCAGGGTCACGCCCGCCGTCGTATAAGGCAAACTGTTGACCGCCACGGTGAGATTCAAGACTTGGGCCGTCCCGATCCCTTGGTCATATTCCATGTCCAGGCTGGCGCAGACGCCGCTGACCCCGCAGGAAACAGGAGTGCCGGGGGTGGAAGTTGGAAAACCCAGACTGGGCGAGGTGACCGAGCTTTTGGAACAAGCCAAAGGCAGGGCTATGGCTCCCATCAGCATGAAAATCATCAGGACATTCAGGTTCTTCTTCATACCATCTCCCTCGGTGATCAAGATTTGATATTCCCTAAACCGGGACACAGGGACGAATTCACCGGTCAACAGCGTCAAATGATATCGCTAATTATACCGCTCTCCCTCTTTCCTCTCATGACTTTTGTCCCTTGGCTGAAACCACGAGTGTAAGCCTCAAGTGTTATGAAAGTTCGACGAAGCAGGATGTGGTTCAACCGGTAAATAATGGGAAATCACACATATAAGACGTTAAATGCGACCTTTTATTCCCTTCTATATGTAAGACCAAAGGCCCCACCCTTGGTTGTCCCGTTGATTCTTCTTAAAGATGGGAGCTTTCGGTCCTTTTAGCGGCTATCAAGATGAGATAGGAACATCAGGATCACGTTTTGGAGGGTTTGATTCGAAAACCTGAGCGGATCTTGAATTTACGGATAGCCTGCTTGAGGCTGTAGAACTTCCCATTGGGGTCCACGAACCCGGCGTTCTCCAGACCCACCCGCGAGTTGCCCTCAGCCACCGCTTCCTGCAAGGCGTCGTAATGCATGACGCCCTTATAGATCTTCCCCGTCCTCGGGTCCTTCAGGGCCGCCAGCAGGTCTTTCTTATGGAAGCTTTTCTTGGCCATGAGCCCCTCAATGAATATCCTGGAAATTTTCGCCCAGGTCGCGCAGTTCCTTGCCGTTAGTGTCCACGATGTAGTAATGGTCGTAGGACCCGTAATTGGGCGGGCCGTAATACTTGTGCTTTTCCACGATGAGGTCGCCCCGGTACTGTCCTGAGGGGATGACCTTCAGGCCGTTGCCGGGACAGAGGTATCTTTCCTGTCCCGTTTTCAGGTCCACCACGTGGATGGCCTCGGAGACGGCCCAGGCGCTGGATTGGAAATAGACCTTGTCCAGGTCCGGCGAGAATTGGGGATTGTTGATTCCGGCGATGACCTTTTCCATATCCTCCGAATCCCGGCAGGAGACCAGTAATTTTTTCTCTCCCGTTCGGGTGTTCTTCAGCCAAAGCTCGTTGTTTTCCCCCCCGCCCGAGCCAGTGTCGATGTCCGGCTTGCCGGTGTTCTTGACGACAAGCGTCAGCGGCATCTGGGCGCCAATTTCTTTTTCGGAAATTGGCACACTCAAATCTCGGCCATCAGCTTGAAGCTTCTGGCCAGAGGCAAGTCCAGACACTATGTTTGATTGTGCTGATGCGTCAATACCTTGCTCAGGTATTGGCACACTCACGGCCCGGCCTTCGACTTGAGATCGAAGGCCAGAGGCCTTAGAGGAATCAGCAGCCGCGATAACGGGATTTTGGGCGGGAACAATTTGAGCGTCCTGTTTTGGCATGGAACCTTGTTCGCAAGAGCAGAGGAAAAGAACGGCGGTCATAAGGGAAAGGAATTTCATAGCGCCCTACCTCATAAGGTTAAGGGTATTTTATCGCAAAAGCTTCCAGCGGGGATGTTATGAAACTCAGAATAATAAGTAAAAACCAGGATGTTTGGCCGGAAATTGATTCAAGGATTCAGATAAACCGTCACCTTTTACATCAACGTCATTTAGAATTGCTATAATGATTTTCTTACCACGCATCCAAAAAGGAGCGTAAAAAAATGGCCAAAGCGGAAAAGAAGGTCCAAACCAAACCCTCGCTAGAGATATTCCAGACCGAGATCCACCTGGTCGCAGAGGGCATCTACAAGAAAAGAATGGCGAACAACCAACCGGGCGACGCGCTTTCCGATTGGCTGGAAGCGGAGAAGGAAGTGAAGAAAAAGTACAAGATGTAATCCCTTTTATCTTTCTAGAAACAATAAAGCCACCGGACGGATGACCGTCGGTGGCTTTTTTATTAAGTGATCCGGACCCTTGTTTAGGCGGCATGGCCGGGTGCCTATCGCAGTACCACGACCTTGAACAGGTGTTTGGAATCGGGCGGTCCGGAAGTAACCAACCTCACGTAATAAAGACCATCCGAGACAGTTTGACCGCTCTTATCCCTCAGGTCCCATTGCCATTTCACCAAACCCGGTCCCGAACCGGCGAATACACCTGAGGCTACCTTCCGGAAAGACACTGTATAAACCGCCCAGCTGACCTGGGAGGCGGATGGAAGTTCCACGTCGAACTCCACCGATGGGCCCCTCACGGGATTGGGATAGGGCGGGAGGAACGCCGTCGCGGCGGGAGGCGTGGGTGAAAGGGTCCAAGCGGCTGTGTTCGTGGGAGTAGAGGTGGTCGTGGCGGTAAGGGTGGGAGTGAGGGTGGTGGTGGCGGTCGGACTGTTCGTGCGGGTGAAGGTATTGGTGGAAGAGGAGGTTGCCGTGGAGGAAGCCGTCGGGGTCGGGGTGGCCGTCCAGCTCGGGGTGGAAGTGCAAGTCATGCTGTTGGTGGGCGTCGCGGTCGCGCTCGCCGTCGCGCTATTGGTCAGGGTGGCGGTCGGAGGCAAAGTCCCCGTATCGGTGGCTGTGAAGGTGCAGGTGATAGTGGGAGTATAGGTGATGGTGGGGGTGTTGGTGCTCGTGGAGGACGCAGTATTGGTCGCTGTCGATGTTGGTGTGCCGGTCAAGGTGTTCGAAGGTGTGAAAGACGGGGTATTTGTGGTTGTGTTGGTTGGGGAATTGGAGGGGGTGCTAGTTGGGCTGTTCGTGGGTGTATTCGTGGCGGTGATCGTCGGCGTCGAGGTGGGGTTGCAGACGTAGCTATTGAAATTGGGCAATTGTGACTGGTTGATGACGTAAGCGCTGTTGTAGACCTCCTGCACATGGGCCAGGGTATTGTTGACCCCGTCAGAAACGTCCGTGCCCCAGGTCATGAACCAGGACCAGTCGGCGCTTTGCTGCTGCAAAAGCACGGGATCCGGGATGGGTCCGTTCTCGGTCAGGGCCACAGGCTTCTTGCCCCCGAAGGTGATGACCGTATCCCAGAAAAGGGTGGTGGAAGGCGTGTAATCCCCCGCCGGCGGATAGACGTCCGCTCCCAGGACATCCACCTCCGAGTCCCCGGGGTACCAGGGCAAGGCTGACGAGTCGCTGTCGGTAACCCAGACCCAGATAAGGTTGTTCAATCCCCAGACGTTGGTGAACCGGTCAACCATCAGGTTATAAAGCGCGGTGCAGGGAGCGGCGCCCTTGGCCCCCCACCAGAACCATCCTCCCTGGGCCTCGTGCAGGGGACGCCAGAGGACGGGGATGCCGAGTTTTTGAAGTCGCTGGAGCTGGTAGCCGACCATGTCCAGGTCCGCGATCAAACCCTGGTACTGGGGCGAGCTGGGATTAGCCATGGCGTAGGAGAGGTCAAAATTGGTGGCCTCGGTGTAGAAACCCCTCCACCAGGGCTCGGCACCGGTATTCAAAAGGTCCGTGGGGGAGATCCAGTGCCATTGAAGCTGCACGATGCCTCCCGCTTGGGCCCAGGCGATGGCGCTGTCGATGGAGCCGGTGGCGGTAGTGGCGCCGTTGGCGAGGGAGGAGGTGTCGTAATATTCCAGGTCGAAACCCCCGATGGCCTCCTGCTTGCCCACATTGGCCTGGACCCAGGTGGTGTCCGTACCGCCGGAGACAATGTGATTGCCATAGTTATTCCCCAGCCAGCACCAGAGGGCCAAGGCCTGTGGGGAGGGGTTGGCCGTGACCAGGGTCTTGGGGAAAGAAAGGGCCGGCACCACCGCGGGCAGGATGGCGAAATAATCCACGTCCATGTAGCCCCAGTTGTCGGTGAGGCCCACCATATTATTGCCTGCGTTCAGGTACACCACGCCCGCCTGGATAACTTGCCAGGTCGTGGTCTGGGGAAAGTTGATGCCTCCCTGGTCGTTGCCATTGACCGCCAGTTCGTTGATCTTGGGGCCGAAGGTGGAGTTATAGCGGATGGAAACGGCGTACATGCCGGCGGTCGACACGGTCACGGTCACGGCGACTCCATCTCCCGCCTGGGTGAAGTTGGTGACGTAGCCCGTGCCCGAATAACCCGCGGTCGAGGTGGAAACCACACAGCCGCCCGACAGGAGCCCGTTCTCGGCCTCGTAGATGGTCGCCTGGGCTTGTACCGATAGGGGCATCAGGAAAAACAGGAGGATGGGAAGGAAGGAGCGGATTGGATTCATCGATTCCCTTCCATCCCAGGAAATAAAAAGCGGAGCGGTGTTTTTCGTTAAAACGATTTAATAATTTACCACTTAATTCCACCCCCTACAAGATGTTCGTACCGGAACTGTTCGTTATTTGCCCGATGGAGTAAGGGTGGGAACCGGCGGGACGCGAAAAGTCACTTTGATTCGATTCCAAACGTTGATGGCCACAATGCTTCAGGTCCACTGTGTTTACCCTTCCGATTATGGGACTCGAAAAGGAACATCCCGCACCCAAACCTTTGATCAACAGATCATGGTTGGAATGTAAATTTATTATAACTTCGAAAAACACGCTTTTTTCGGCCTTTTAAAACATGGAATAGGGAAATTACCAAGCCTATAATTATTCCCAGGGGAGACTTCCGGTTTTTTCCATTCCCGGATTTTAAAATCCGTTCGCCCGGAGGCTTCTCATGAGGACCCTATCTATCTGGCTTTGCGTTCTTTGTTTATGCGTCACGGCGGTGATCGGCGCCGCTTGCAGTTCTTCCAATAATCCCACTTCCGCCGCGCCCACCCCAACCCCCACACCCAACTACATCACTTTCCAGATCACCAACAGCAGCGGCTTCGTCATTGACGGCGTAGCTTTAGTGCGCGAGGCGACAGGAAAAACCTATAGCGCGACCTGTAATATCTCCAGCGGCCCCATGGTCAGCGTGAATGTTGTCATTCCGGCCAGCGATACCTATACTCCTTATTTGGATGTGCAAAGTTCCAGCGGTTGGAATTACTATTGGAGCCCGATGTCTTTCGCCTTGGGGTCCGTCAACATCGTGACCATACCCTCCACCCCTCCACCCAGCGACCCTTATCCCCTGGCGATCTTGAACTCGGTCCAGGGCCTATTAGCTACACCATAAGGCGGAATATCGTCCTAGTGCCGTTTAGGTAAACAGTTTCCCTTTGGAAAACACTCCCGCTACAAGGGTTCAGGCTCTCAGCCCTGACCATAGCTATTGGTTTCCAATCCCCCGCCACTTCCCCGACCCATCCGTTTCCAATGGAGTAACGGAGGGAACAGGCGTGAGAGCGGCTGGCGTCTGGTCGAGGAAGGGGTCATTGGGTCCCACCCTTTGGAATTTCTTCGAGTCCCCGATCCGTCCGATGATGGGAAGGCTGATGAAACCGTGAGCGCTCATGACATCCTGGCTGTCCAGTTGCAGATACCCGTCATAGTCGTTGCCGCTGCGCGGGTCGTACAGCTTGCCGTCCTTCCAGGTGTCCTTGCCGTCGAACTGAAGGCCCATGAACACATCCGACCCCAGGAGTTTTTGAGTCCGTTTCTTCGGATCGTGGTTCTTGACGTCGAGTTTTTCCGCGTCCTTCGGCAGGACCCAGGCGAGCCTGCCATAGTACTTCCCGTCCTTGAGGTAGACCTCAATTTGAGATTCCTTTTTGGGGGACCACCAGAGCCCGGCTATGTCCCCTTCCTTCCAGACCTTGGGAGCCGCGTCCGCCCCCAATAGAAGGACCCCGCACAGGACCAACACCGCAGCCCGGACGCTTTTTCCGACCTTACCCATGACCGATCTCCTTTTCACTAATGAGCCGCGGACATCTCGCCCTTCACCCTGTGGAGCATGGGAGTGAGCAGAACCGCCAGGAACGTCAGCAGGCCCAGGATGAGGAAACAATCGGAGAAGGCCATGACGTAGCTTTCCCGGTTCATGACCATGCCGAACATTTGGATGGCCTGCTGATGGGCCACCACCGCGCTGCTTCCCTTGGCCATGGCGGCCTTTGTGACACCCGCCAAACGGTATTGTACAGCAGGATCCAGGGCCGAGACCTTTTCGGCGATGCGGCCAAAATGGAAGATATAGCGCCGGGTCACGAGCGTTTGCATGGTCCCGATGCCGATGGACCCGCCCAAGTTTCGCGTCATGTTGAACAGCCCCGAGGCCGCGCCATGGTCGCCGAAGGTGATGCCGTCATAGGCGATACTGGTGAGGGGCACGATCAAAAGGGGCATGCCGCAGGCCAAGAGGCATTGGGGGATGATGAACTGGCTTCCCGCGCAGTCGTGGTTCATGTGGATATTCATCAACGAACCTGCCGCCATCAACGCGAACCCCGCGGCCACCAGTTTCCGGTTATCCACGTTCCTCACCAGGTAAGGCACCATCGGCAATATCGCCAACTGGGGGAGGCCGAACCAGGTCATCACCCCCCCGATCTGCAGGGCGTTGTAGCCCTGGACGCCCCCCAAATAGACGGGCATCAGGTAGGCGAAGGTGTAAAGCACCAGCCCCATGGCCAGGGACAGCAGGCAGCTGGTCAGGAAATTAAGCCGCACCAGGAAACTCAGGTCCACCACAGGTTTGGGGGTGTTCAGTTCCCTCCAGATGAAGTAGATCAAGGAAGCCAAGCAGAGGATCGTGAGCCGGGTGATCATGGGCGAGGAGAACCAATCCTCCTGGTTGCCCTGTTCCAGGACCGTGGTCAGGGAGCCCAGGAAAGCGCTCAGGGAGATGATGCCGGGCCAGTCGGCGGTGCGCAGGTCTCCCAGCCGGTGGGGTTCGGGGTCCAGGCTGGCCAGGATGGCCGCCAGGATGGCCACCCCGGGAATGATATTGATGTAAAAAACGAAGGGCCAGCCGTAATGGGTGGTCAGCCAGCCGCCCAGGGTAGGGCCGATGGCCGGGGCGAAGGTGGTGGCTAGGCCGAACAACGAAAGGCCTATCGTCCGCTGGTGCTTGGGCAGGCTGTCCATGGCCAGGGTCATCCCCACCGGGATCAGGGCGCCCCCCACGAAACCCTGCAGGGCCCTCATCAGGATCATGGCGGGCAGGCTCTGGGACATGCCGCAAAAGGCCGAGAACAGGATGAAGAGCAGCACATTCCCCAGCATGTAGAGCCGAGTGGAAAAGACCCCGCACAGGAAGCCGGTCAGGGGGATGACGATGATCTCGGTGACCAGGTAAGCTGTCGAGATCCAGGACCCCTCGGTGATCCCAGCCCCCAGGGCGCCCTGGATGTCCATCAGCGAGGAATTGGTGATGGAGATGTTCAGGATGGAGATGAAGGCGCCCAGCACCCCGACGCTGACGGCGGTCCATTGTTTCGGCGTGGCGTTGGGTGGTTTCATTGGTTCCATGGGAGCCTCCATATATATATCGGTCCGTTCCTTACCTGACCCGCACCGAGACCTCGGCCGAAAGGCCGGGCAAAAGCTTGTCCTCGTAGCCGCGGATGGAATCGGCGTCCAGGACGATCTTGACCGGCACCCTCTGGACGATCTTGACGTAATTGCCCGTGGCGTTGTCCGGGGGTATGACGGTGAAGGTGGACCCGCTGCCGGGGGCGAAACTTTCCACATGTCCCTTGAACGCGTGCCCCGCCACCGCGTCCACCTCGATGTCCGCTTCCTGGCCCGTTTTCATCAGACGCAATTGGGTTTCCTTGAAGTTCGCCGTGACCCACCGGTCATCGGACTGCACGAAAGCGAAGAGGGGCTGGCCCGGCCCCACCAACATCCCCTTCTCGACGGAGCGCTTCCCCACCTTGCCGTCCACCGGCGCCTTGACCACGCATCGGTCCAGGTCCAGCTGGGCCTCGGCCACCCCCGCCTTGAGCGCTTCCACCGCCCCGGAGGCTTCCGCGAACCCGGCGTTGGCCGCGTCCGCTTGTTGCTGGGTCACCGTGCCGGTGGCCAGCAGGCGCCTCATGCGTTTCTGGTTCCTGGCCGCGTCATCCATCTTGGCCTGCGCGGAAAGCAATTGGCCTTGCGCCTGGTCCAACCGGTTCTGGTAGTCCTGGGTATCTATTTTCAGCAGCGTGTCCCCCGCCTTGACCCGCTGGTTCTCGACCACGGGAATTTCGATCACCTTCCCCCCCACCTGGCTGGCCAGTTCGGAGGTCGTGGCGGCCACCTGGGCGTCATCGGTGGATTCATAGACAAAGCTCTTGTAGCCGAACTGGAGGAGCCATAGGAGCGCCAACACCCCGAGGACCGCGGAACCGATCTTGAGCCTCGGGCTCATCTCGAAATTTTTTCCCGTTTCATTCTCGTTCTTGGTCATGGCGGCCACCTTCCTTTCTTATTTATCTTCCGTAACTGTTCGGGGGATTTCCTTCCCCGTGACCTGGCTCAGGTTCTGGCCGGTGGCCAGTTCCATCCCCAAAAGGGCCTCGGCCGACATGAGCCTCGCGTTGACCTCATTGGCCCTGGCCCGGAACAGGTCGCTCTGGGCGTCCAGTTGCTCGCTGACGGTGCGGACCCCCTGCTGGAACCCTTCCCGGGCCATCCGGACGCTTTCCTCGGATTTCTGGATATCCGCCGCCGCCGTCTTGTAAAGCTCAAAACCCACCCCGTACCGGCGTTCCGCCGTCCCCAGGTCCACGGAGATGTCCTCGTCCTTCATCTTCTGGGCGGCTTCCGCCTGGACGCGGCGGGCGTCCGCTTCCCCGGAACGGGAGAGGGACGCGCCCCCGTCGAAAAGGTTCCACTGGGCGAAGACCCCCACGGTATACATGTCCTGGTAGTTCACCCCGCTGATGGCTTCCTCTTGTGTGTTGTACCAGGCGTAGGTGCCCGCCACCCCGATCGTGGGCACCCAAAAGGCGGCGTCCGCGCTCGCGGCCCGGCGGGCCGAATCGGCGGTCAGGTCCACGGCCTTCAGGTCCTTGCGGCCCGCCAGGCCGGGTCGCAGCCGCGCCAGGACCAGGGCGGGGTCCTCTGGAACGGGCAGGTCGTCCGATAATTCCCTTCGATCCCCCGGAACACCCATGGCCCGGGCGAGGCGCAGGCGGGTGATCTCCACGTTGTCCCAGGCGTTGATCTTCTGGGTCCGAGCCTCGTCATATTGAACTTCCACCCTCAGCACATCGTAGTCCGTAGCCGTCCCGCCCTTTCGGCTGGCTTTCACATGGTCCAAATGGTCGGAAAGGGTCGCCAGATTCTGGTCCGCGACCGAGGCCAGGCGCTTGGCCGCCAGGGCCTGGTAATAGGCGCCCCGCACCGAGGCCGACATCTTGAATTCGGCCCATTCCCTTTCCAGCCTCGCCGCTTGATGGAGGGATTCGGCGGCTTCATGCTGGTTGAGGTTCTTGAAACCGTCGAAGAGGGGCAGGACGACCCCGACGAAGGCCGCGTTACGGGGCAGGGACAGGGTCAAGGGCATATCCAGGCCCATCAAGTCGATATTCGTTCGGGGGTCCCCCGTGTCAAGGGCGTGGTAAGCGCCAGCCTCGATCTGTGGCAGGAAAGCGGCCAGGGATTCGGTCTCCCTCCAGCCCGCCTCATCCTCCCGCGCCCTCATGAGGGTCATTTCCGGGGCCTGGGCCAGGGCTTCCGACACGGCCTCTTTCAGGGTCAACCCGCCGACCCCGCCCGGGCCTTCCGAGGAACAAGCGAGTGAAGGCAGGAACAGCAGGAAGGAAAGGATAACGCCGATGGGTCTGGGATCCGGGGTTTTCATGGCTGGCCTCTTTATGTTTACATCGTTAACATCTATGTTTGTAATGTTAACATAAAGAACGAGCAAGTCAAGCTTTTTGTTTACGCTGTTAACATGCTATAATCCGGTCATGAAAACGAGGAAAGCGAAGGACAAACCAAGCGCGGGCAAGACCAACACCAAGAACCCCGGGGATTACCATCACGGGAATTTGCGGCAGGCCTTGATCGCGACCGGGCTGGACATGATCCGGGAACAGGGGCTTCCCTCCCTTTCCCTGCGGGAGGTCGCTCGCAAGATCGGGGTCAGCGAGGCCGCGCCCTACCGGCACTTCCCCAACAAGGAATCGCTCCTGGCGGCCATCGCCACGGAGGGTTTCCAGAAATTGACGGGACACCTGGAAGCCTCGGCCTCACCCGGCCTTTCCCCAACCGCCCAGCTCCATGATCGGTCCTGGGCCTACGTGGAATTCGCTTTGGAAGAGACCGACCAATTCCTGACCATGTTCACAGGCGAGCTTCTGCCTCCCCACGCCGAGAATCATCCCGAACTCATCCAAGCCGGCATGCGCGCCTTCGAATCACCCATCGAGATCTTCAACGAGTTGAAAAAAGAGGGGTCCATCCATCCGGAGACGGATGTTCACTCAGCCGCGGTCATGTGCTTTTCCGCGGTCCACGGCTTGACCATGCTCTTGATCGGCCATCAGCTGGAATCCCTGGGCGTGACCCAGCCGAAAGCCCGCGCCACCCTGAAAACGATCATCGACACCTTCATCGCCGGCCTCCGCCTGCCGCCTTCCGGGCGGATTGTTAAATAAATAAAAAACCCCAGGTTCTTTTGAACCTGGGGTCTAGCGCAAATCGACCCAGCGGTATGCCGACCTCGGGACAACCCTTTATTTCAAGATCAACAGTTTGGAGAGGACCGTGTTGGTCTGACCCAGCGACTTCACCGCGCAGGACACGATGTACAGGCCGCTCGCCAGGTTCCCTCCCGCGAAATCCTTCTCATTCCAATAGATGTCGTGATTACCCGACGATCCGAAGGATACCCCAGTTAGTGTCGTTGACCAGATCAATCGACCCGCGATGGTGTAGACCTTTAGGGTGATCAAGGCCGAGGGATCCACGAAGGTGATGGACCCGTTGTAAGCCTTGGCCGACACACCCACTCCCGTCGAACCAGTTGTAATGCCTGACACGTTGACCGCCAGGTTGACTCCCGTTCCCATGGAGGGGTTCGGGTAGGCCACCACGCTGACCGCCTTCAGGGCCGCGTTCGCCGCCGCCGGCTCCTGACCCCAGACCAGGGACCCGTTCAGGTACCCGGTCACATGGGCCGAGGGGGTATAGGCGGTGTAGGGAGCGAAACTATAGTCGTTGTCCTGGAGCATGTTGCTCCAGTCGCTCTTGTTGAACCGGCTCTGGACCTGGATCGCCTGGCCAGGCTGCAAGACCAGGTTGCCAGTGAACTTGTAGCTGATGTAATCGGTCTGGCCCCCCAGGGTGGTTGAATGGACCGTGGCCTGGACATTCCCGGTCACCGAGGTCCCGGTTGGCATCAAGCCCGCCCAATCCACCCAAGTTTGGATGGTCTGGTTCGTGCAGTCGCAGTTGAACCAGTAGCGCGCCTCCACGTTGTTCAGGTTCAAGGGAACACTGCCCGTGTTCACCACCTCGACCCAGGGATGGGGACTGTTGGTGGAGTCGTTGGTCACGGACGAGAGCAATTCGACCGTGAAGGAACCCGGGGGAGGGACCGCCGTGAAGGTCGGCGTGGGCGGGACAGGTGTCACCGTCCAGGTCGACGTGAAGGTGGGCGTGACAGTCCTTGTCCAAGTGGGGGTAGGGGTGGCAGTCGGGCTCGGCGGCAAGGGTGTGTTTGTCCCTGTCGCCGTTGGCGGTACCACCGTATTGGTCGCTGTGGGCGGCGCGGATGTATTGGTCATCGTAGGCGGAACCGACGTATCCGTAGCCGTTGAGGTGAAAGTGGGCGGCACCGGCGTGAATGTCGAGGTGGGAGGAGCGGAGGTAGGAGTGGGAGACGGAGGCACCGGACTATTGGTTGGGGTCGCCGTGGGCGGCACCAAGGTAAGGGTCGAAGTAGGTGGTATCGCCGTATTCGTCGATGTCACGGTCGCGGTAGGCGGCACAGCCGTTTCCGTTGAAGAGGATGTCACGGTAGCCGTATTCGTCACGGTCGGAGGCACCGGTGTATTCGTCGCCGTGACCGTGGGCGGTACCGCCGTATTCGTGGCCGTTGACGTGAACGTATTTGTCGCCGTAGGCGTAAAGGTCAGCGTTCGCGTCGGCGTGGAGGTGATGCTGTTCGTGGGGGTGGGAGTCGGAGGCTGGGGAACGATTTGTATGGCCTCCACCACGGCGTTGCCGTCCTTGCTGGCGGTCCCGACGAACTGGAGCGTGATCGCTCCGCCGCTAGGCGCCAGGTTGTTGAGCACTTCGTTCAGCGCCGTATTGGCCCCGGCCTGGGCGTAGACATCCAGGTTCGCCAGGACCGTGACCCCGTTGACCAGCACATTGAACACCCGGTCCCCGGCCGCGAAATCGCCCGGGTAGGTTTCGGCGAACAAGAGGCTGGCCTGGTAATTCCCGGCGGGAACATTGAACACATACGCGAAACTACCGCCGTAGCGCTGGGTGTCATAGAGGGTCGGGTTGACGGTTCCATTGATGGTGGTTCCCTGGTTCGCCGCGGTCCCGCCCGTGAAGTTCGTGTCGGCCGACCAGAGGTTGCCGGTCGTATCCGTATAGGCCGCGCCGCCCGCGTTCACGCGCCAGGTGGAGGCGACGATCGGGGTGGGGGTGGACGTGAAAGTGGGCGTGGGAATCGGCGTGCCTCCACTGACGATCTTCAGCATCGCCGAGCCGTGGGAAACGACCGTGGCCGAATAGCTATTGGTGAAACTTCCCAGGTCGGCATGGGCCCACAGATCCCTGACCGAGGCCGAACCCGAAGGTATCCCGATGGTGCTCCAATTGGCCGTGATGACGGCCGTGGAGCCGCTCCGGTTCAGGAGAACCACCGCGCGGGTATTGGTTCCCTGAAGGATCTTCGAATAAACCTGCAAACCGGATCCGTTATCCGCAACCTTGACCCCCTGGTTCCCGACTGGGTCCTGATCCACGGCGATGGCCTCGCTGTTCGTCAGGATGTTCAGGGTGGCCGTGGACATGTTGGTCAGGTCGTTCCCCGCGATCAGGGGCGATGCCATTTCACACCACATCGTGAATTCGCTTTGGTCCTCGGTGGAGCTCATTCCCCCGTTGCCGACCTCCAGCATATCGGGGTCGTTCCAACCCCCGGGCCCGGCCGCGGAAGCGGAATTCTCATTGGTGTCCACGTTGTTCATGATGCTGGTCCAATTGTCCGAAATATCGCCGGTCGTTCGCCAACTGTTCCCGACCGACGGCATCCAGCTTTGGAAAGCCCAGGCGCAAAGGTTGAAATAGATGGGCCGTCCGGTCGCCACCAGGGCGTTCGCCATTTTCTGGTAATCCTGCTGGGCGTTATCGCCACCGGGGAGGTTGCAATTGTCCTCCTTCAGGAAATCCACGCCCCAGGAGGCGAAATCGTTGGCATCGACCGTCTCGTAACCATAGGAGCCCGGATAACCCTGGCAGGTCGCGGTGCCGTGGTCCTCGTAGATCCCCAGTTTCAAGCCCTTGGAATGGACATAGGCCGCCACGGCCGCGATCCCATTGGGGAACTTGGTGGCATTGGCCACCAGATGGCCGTTCACCCGGCTCGAAGCCATCCAGGAATCGTCGATGTTGATGTATTGGTACCCGGCGGCCGCCATGCCGCTGGAGACCATGGCATCCGCCTGGGCCCGGCAAAGGCTGTCACTGCAGCCCTGACCGAAATGGTTGTAATTATTCCAACCCATTTCCGGGGCCCGGCCGAGCCCGTTCTTGCCGAGCGCGCTGGTCGCTGTAGGAGTGGGCGGGACCGACGTGGATGTGGAGGTGGGCGTTAGGAGCGGGGAGGTCGGTGTGGAGGTCGGAGGCAACGGTGTATTCGTCGCCGTGACCGTGGGCGGAACCGGCGTGTTCGTGTTGGTCGCTGTGAAAGTGAACGTCGTAGTCGCCGTAGCCGTACTGGTCATGGTTTTGGTGGGCGAAAAGGTGGCGCTATTCGTCGGGGTCACCGTAAGTATCAGAGGCTGGGGAATGACCTGGATCGCCTCGACCATGGCGTTGTTGTCCTTGCTGGTCGTTCCGACGAACTGGATCGTGATCGCTCCGCCGCTGGGCGCGATATTGTTGAGGACCTCGTTCAACGCGGTATTCGAGCCGGCCTGGGCGTAGACGTCCAGGTTTGTCAAAACCGTGGTCCCGTTCACCAGGACGTTGAATACCCGGTCCCCGGCCGCGAAATCGCCCGGGTAGGTTTCGGCGAACAAGAGGCTGGCCTGGTAATACCCGGCGGGAACATTGAACACATAGCTGAAGCTGCCGCCGTAGCGCTGGGTATCATAGAGGGTCGGGTTGACGGTTCCATTGACGGTGGTTCCCTGGTTCGCAGCGGTCCCGCCCGTGAAGTTCGTGTCGGCCGACCAGAGGTTGCCGGTCGTATCCGTATAGGCCGCGCCGCCCGCGTTCACGCGCCAGGCGGAGGCGACGATCGGGGTGGGGGTGGACGTGAAAGTGGGCGTGGGAATCGGCGACGACGCGCCGCACGTTCCAAATAAAGGACTGTTCATCTGCACGATATAGTTCTTCACCAAAACACCGGATGGTTTCAGGTCGGCGTCGGTCCATGCGGTCGCGCTGGTTCCGGGATTAAAGACCGCGCTCGTTTCACCCAGCGCGGAGACCGACCAGTTGGTGTGTCCCACACCGTTGGCGTTCAGGAAGTTCCACCAAACCTGGGTTTCCGCCGGATCAAAGGTGCCGCTTCCGCTCGCTTCGCAGGTCCCATATTCGGTAGCGAAGACCGCCGCCCCTTCGTTCAAGGCCGCGGCCGCGTCATCGATCAGCCACTGCCCGTGCGACGCGGCATAAAAGTGCACCACATAGGCGATATTTTTGGTGGTCGTGATCGGATCGGCGGCCGCCTCCTGCGGGGTCTGGTCCCATTGCGGGTTGCCGCAGAAGATGATCTTGTCCGGGTCGAGCGGGCGGATGGCCGCGATGACCTGTTCATGATAGGCTTTGACCGTGGCCCAAGACTCGGTGACGGGTTCGTTCCATGGTTCATACATGACATTGGGTGTATTTCCGTAAGTCGTCGCCATCCTCTGCATAAAAGCCGCGCAATCCGCCGCGACGGCGCCGCCCTCCGAGTGCCAATCAATGATCGCGTAAATTCCGTTCGCGATGCAGGCGTCGACCGCCGTCCGGACCAAGCTTTCCTGGGAACTGACGCTTCCCGGAAGGATGGGGATTCGAAGGACCGTGCATTTCCATTCATTGACCAGCCGGGCGATCGCGGTGGGGTTGTAGTATTGCAGGCCCTGGGAAGCCCACGCGTACAAGGACATCCCGCGCAGGGTGATCTGTTCACCGTTGGCGTCGACGATCCGGTTACCGACGACCTTCAGCTGTCCGTGGCAACCGACGAAGGACGTTGTCTGGGCGTAAAGCGCGGAAAGGTTGGCTCCTAAGAACAGGATCACGAGAACCGTCAACATGGACTTGAGCATTTTCATCCCCGACCTCCACTGTTTTTTTTGAACCCTTCCCTGCCCGCCCCAACTCGATATTGGTTTCTAGCGCAAGATCAGCATTTTCCCGATCGAGCGTTCCTCCCCGGTCGTCACCACCACGTAATAGAGCCCGTTGGCCAGCGGACGATTGGAACCATCCGTCATCGGGATCGAACAGTCCTGACCAGGCCACATCTTCCGATAGGTGTTTTCCTGGACCTTGCGGAAGGCCAGGGTGTAGACCTGCACCCTTACGTCGCAGGGGCCCGTGAAAGAGGGGAGACGGACATTGACCGGCCCGGGACCATTCACGGGGTTGGGATAGATGACCGGGAATTTCTGCGGGACAGGGGTGGGACTGAAGGTCGAAGTCGGGCTAAAGCTGGAGGTCCAGGTGGGGGTGGGGGTCCAGGTGGTCGTGGGTGTGAATGTCGGGGTCCAACTGGGAGTCAGGGTGGGGGTGAAAACCGCCGTGAAGGTCGAAGTGGGCGAAAAGCTGTTCGTCGGGGATGGGGTGGGGGACCAGGTCAGGCTGGGGGTCGAAGTTGAAGTGAATGTCGGGGTGCCGGAAGCGGTCGAGGTAGGTGTGGAAGTCGCGGTCGATATGCCGGTCCTGGTGAATGTGGCTGTTGGGCTGAAGACAGCCGTCGAGGTATAGGTCGGGCTGTCAGGAGTGGTTGGGGTCAGGGTGGTCGTCGCGGTGGGGGTGAAGGAGGATGTTCGGGTGGCGGTCAAGGTGGATGTTGGAGTAGTTGTCATCGTGAAAGTCAGGGTCCCCGTGGAGGTCAGGGTGGGTGTGGTGGTCAAGGTGTTGGTAACGGTGGAGGAAGAAGTGGCTGCGCGGGTCGCCGTGGAGGTCGGGGTCGCGGTCAAAGTGTAGGTCGATGTGGCGGTCATCGTCAGGGTCGGGGTTTTGGTTGGCGAAGACGACGGCGTAGCGGTGAGGGACGCCGTCCCAGTCATTGTTAATGTGGCCGTCGGAGTCCGGGAGGCTGTCGAACTGGGCGTCATCGAATAGGTGGCCGTCGGGGTGGCCGTGCGGCTGTTCGTGGCGGTCGCCGTCAGGGTGACGGTCGGTGTGGGAGTGGAAACCGAGGCTAGGTCCCCGTATAGGATGCCCCGCCCATTGGTGCCCAGATAGATACGGCCGTAAACCTGCTCGTCCCCGGCGCAGAAGGAGGGGCTTCCGAACTGGTGCTGGTTGTCGTTCACCCGGGTCCAGGCCGTCCCGACCCCGTCGTCACAGCGGAAGAACCCGTAGGTGCCATTGACCGTGCCCACCAGGTATACCGCCGGGTGGGTCTGTCCCGGAGCCGCCCGGCCGAACCCTACCGCGGTGGCGTTGGAGATGTTGGCGATCTGGGCGGCGGTGACCGCGCCCAGCCCCACATTGGTGAAACGGTAGAGGCCGTTGGAGGTCGGTACCCAGACCTCGCCCGCGACGCCGAAGACGGCCCGAGGCCGGTTGGCCCAGGACAGGCCTCCCCCGTAAGTGCCGGCGGCGTTGAAATTAACGCCACCGTTCGTGCTCACATAGAGGGTATTGCCGGAAACAGCGTAGAAGTTGTTGTTGACCCGGTCCGACTCGACCTGGACGGCCCCGGGCAATCCCGCGCTGCCGTTCCAGGAGGCCCCATTATTGGTGGAATAGCTGGGCGCCTGGTTGGAGGGCGCCCAGAGAAAGATCGTGCCGTCCGCCGAAACCGAGATCTGATTGTTATTCCCCGGCGGCGCCGTGGTAAAAGGTGTCCAGGTGGCCCCGTTGTCGGTGGAATACCCGCCCCAGGGGCTGAGGTCGCCGACGCGGACGACCACGCTCGCGTTCTCGGCGAAATCCACCCCGCTCGTGTTGTTGACGATGCGGGGGCAGTACATACTCGTGGGCGACCGGGTGGGATCGGTGCTGCGCATGCCGGTGATGTCCCTAACGGCGCTGAAAACCATCCCCCCCTTGACCGACGTGGTCATGTCCAGGACCGCCGTTTCCTCCAGCCCGTAGTCGGTGAAGGCCCAGGTGATGGCGGCGGAAGGTGTGTTGAGAAGGCTCGTCGTGCTGTAGACGCCCTGGCCCGTGGTGTAGATCGCGTTGTTGGAATTGAATGGGTCGATCTCCACATCCCCCATCCATCCTCCCGACCCGGCGTTGTTGCCGCACCAGTAGATCCACCCCACCCCGTTCGCGTTATAGCTGGTCTGGTTCGCCCCGCCGCTGTTGCCCACCGTGGTCCAGGCCGCCCCGCCGTTGACCGTGCCCCAGATCTTGTCCGGATTCCACCAGTCGAGCGTGGAGACAATGACATGCTGGGGATTTTCCTGGTCAACGCAGATGCCGCCGTAGCCCCCGCCGCTGGCGGGCAGGTTCGTGATCTGGGTCCAGACCAGGGTAGCGGTATTGAGCTTCCACACCTGACCCGAGGTGATCCCGTTGGGCCCGTAATAGCCCGCGTCGTAATTGATCCAGAGGTTGCCGTCGCTCCCCAGGGAGGCGTGGGGCGGGACCCGGTTGGCGGGCCCGCCGGGGATGAGGGTCCAGCTGGTCCCCCCGTTGGTGGAACGGTAGAGGTTGCTGTTGCCCGAGTTCATGGCTTCCACACCCACATAGATGGTTTGGGTGGCCGTGCCGGGGGCGCCGCCGCGGGGATCGAAGATCACGAAGCTGAGCCCAAAACCCGCGTCGCCGTTCACGGGGAAACTGGTGACCGGGGCCCAGTTGGCGGCGGAGTTCACGCTTTTCAGGAGACCGTTGCTTCGGGAACCGAAGAAGAGGATGGAGGTCAGATTGGGGTCCACCGCCAGGCGTTCCCCGGCGTTGCGGCCGTCGTTGTTGCCCCCCACGAGGGCAGGCAGGTTGTATTGGGTCCAGGTATTTCCCTGGTCGTTAGAGGCGATGAGAAAACCGTTGGTCCCGTTGTAGGTCTGGCCGATGGCGGCGTAGACCACGTTGGCGTTAACCGGGTCCGGAGCGATACTTTCGATGCCGTAGAGGTTCCAATCCCGAAGCCAGTCGGTCAGGGGCACCCAGACCTGGTTCCCATTGTCCCAGCGGTAGGCGCCGCCCATGTCGGTGCGGGCATACACGAGCCCTGACTGGACACGGCTATACTCGACCCCGGCCACATATCCGCCCGCCGGAAAAGTGACGTTTTTCCAGGTATAGGTCTGGCCCAGGGCGGACCCGGCGAGAAAAAACAACGCCCCGCCCCACCACCCAGCGAATCGTCCCATTTCCATCCGCCTTTTTCTCACCGCTTATCTTCTCCCTCACGTGCCGGATAGGCGGGCACCCATTCCGTCACCGGCCTGTCCTTAAAATGTTCCATGGGTTTCACCTCAGGGCCGGCTGATCGAGGGTAGCGGCGGTGGTCTGCGCCCGAGTGGCAGATTCCAGGAATTGCTCCACGCAAAAAGATTCCTCCGGTTTCATCAGGAGGAAGCGGATCCCCAGGCTTTTGGGGCCAACCCATTGCACCCGGGAAAAGACCTTGACCCGGTTCATCTTGTGGAACAGGAAGATTTCGAACGGCACCACATCCCCCACTCGAAGTGGATCGTCCAAAACCACTCTCATTCCGCCCAATCCCAGGTCCAGGGTGAACCCGTGCCGGGTGCCGCGGAGTAGGTGGTCCTTGGTTTTGAGGATCTTCTTCCCCTCGTTGAGCTGGTACTTGAAGGGGACTTTGATCGGGATCCTTGGGTGGCGGCGTCTTTCGTTCCTGGTGAAGTTAGTCATGGACGGCCCCTTCGGAATGGATGCTGAAGTAGTTCCTTCGCGCTTGTAGGGATTTAAAGCAAATTTCGTTCCAGCATGAAAGCGCTTGCAACTCCAAGGTTAAACCAAACGCTTTAAGGTTAAGGTGGTCCGCGCTCAGGAGGACAAAAAGCGCGGAGGAAAGGACGATTGGCGGAATTCTTCCGGCGGGCATTCCGAAAGCTGACAACGCTATAACTATAACGTCATTCTAATTGTTTTTTATTTCTTCCCGGAGGGTCGGCCTATCGGGGCGGGAAAGTCAGGGTCATTGGAATTTCCGACGGTATTCCCCGGGCGTGACACCCATCCTTTTCCCGAACACCTTCACGAAATAGGCGCTGGAATGGAACCCGCAATCCTGGGCGACCCTTGAGACCGGGAGGCCGCCAGTCTTCAGGAGCCTCTTGGCCTCCTCCAGGCGCAGGTTCAACAGGTAGGGTTCCAGTCCGATCCCGGTCAATTTCTTGAAATGCCGGCTGAAGGTCGAGACCGAGACACCCGCCATCCGGGCCAGGGATTCGATCGGGAGGGCCTCCCGAAAATGCGTATCGATATGCTCCCGGACCGCGCGTACCGAACCTGTGGCATTCAGGGTGTTCCGGCGTTCGGTCCGTTCCAAAAGCTTGGTCAAAGCCGCCTTGAAGGTCAATACCAAGTCTTGGGTCGTCGCGGCTTTTTCCAGCGAAAGGGCCAGTTCCCGGTATATCCCATTCGTCTCCTTTTCCCCCAAATGGATCCCCTGCCGAAGGGCCTCGGTCAAGTGGAGGAGGGCGTATTGAAGATGCCAGCGGATCTCGACCGGGTTCTGGAAAGAAAGGGTGAGGACCTGCTTGAGGTAGTCGTTTTGGAGCACCTCCATATCCGCGAGCGAGGCCAGGGCCAATTGGCGTCCCATGGCCGACAAGAGATGGTGGAGTTCGAGCAGGCCCTTCGTCCCCAATTCCAGGGTGGAATCGTGGCTGGAGATGTCCTTTCCCGTTTGGCTTCCCAGGTGAAGCGCCAGGACCGCGTGCCGGTAGGATTCTCCCAGGGGTTCCCCGCGGGGCACGCTTTCGCCGACGCCCACCAGGGCCGGCCCCCCCAGTTCCCTTAGCGCGAACCGGTGGACGCGGCCTGCCAGCTCCAGGATCTGCCGCGACCGTTGGGCCCGGCTTTTCGCGGGGTCGGGCGAGGTGACGAAGACAGCGCCGTAGTTCTCCAGCTTGCCGCCCACCGTCTGGGGGAGGCTCTGGCCGAAGAGGAAACTGCGTCGTTGGAATCGGTAGATCCGCAGGGCCTCATCCAGGGGATCGGGTCGCTTTCCCACGGCCTTGGGGATGACCGTCATGACCGTGGTGGGGATGCGGGTGACGCCCACCTCGTCCCGGACCCAATCCCAATTCTCGATCTCCAGGCTCCAGGTCGGCAGGGATTCGGAAGCTTCGAACCCCAGGGCCCAACGCATGAATTTCCCGTGGGGAAGGTTCTTGCTGATGATGCTTTGTTTCAATTGGAGGGTCCGGGCCGAGATCAGTTCCAGATCCCGGGAACCCGCCAAGAGCCTGGTAAATAGTTCGAGCGATTCCTGGTAAGCCCAAAGGACCGGCCCCTCCAGCACCGGGACCTCCAGGAGGACACGGGTGAATTCCTGGAAGTCGGGCCCGGAGGCCGGGGCTTTTTTCGCCAAATGCCTCCAACACTCCAGGATATCCCCGCGGGTGAGCTCATGGTCCGCGAAGGCCCCCGCGATGAGGAAACCCAGTATCTCCTTCTGGCGAAGGACCGGCACGAAGAGATCGCGAAAACCCAAGTAGGATCCGCAAAAGGTTCTCTTGTCCTTCCGGGCCCGCTGGACGCAAGCGGTCAAATAGCGGCTCCGGGCGTCGGTCTGGTTGTATTTCTTCTCCATCTCATACAGGGAAACGCCCCGAATGCGCCGGTTCAGGGTCCACCATTTGCTGGGCAGGGTGGGCCCGACCAGGGCGCAATTCAGGTCCACATAGAAATGGATGATCTCGTGGAACGGGTTGAAGCTCTTGAACGCGTCGAAGAGATTCGGGGGGGCGGACTCCAGGGATGGGGTTTTCATACCCCTAAATGTACCACTTTCCTGGAAAGGGTCTATCCAGGACCCTCGGTTCGAAATGGACGGCCCTTTTGGATATGACCAACATTTTCCCGGACCCAGAGCCATTTCCCCACGAGGCCATGCCAACCTTCCAATCAATATTCCAAGCTGGCCTCTACCGATTTCATGATCATCGATCACATTGGGGAAATCGGCATAAATCCCCAGGTCCTTTCGGGCCAGGGGTCAATGGCGAACGTTAAGCTCTTGGTCGTTCGACCGGGCTGCGAAGGGACCCGCGGGCGATATTTTCAGCGCGGCCTTCTAAACCTCCTCCAACTCAGGCGTGAACCTCGGGTCTATTTTTTTCTTCCTGAACCGGGTCAAGGCCCTGGCCCTTTCATCGACCTGGTATTTCAGGCTCTCGACCGCCATGAGGACCTTGGCCCTGGTGTCGGTCTTGACCCTGAGGTCTTCGTTCATGACCCTGGAAACTGTCGCCGGGCTGACCTGCGCCAGCTCGGCCACATCCACCATGGTCGCCTTGACCCTTCTACGGGTGACCGGTTCTTCCAGTTTTATCTCCTGATCTTCCATGGTTTGGACCTAGTTGGGCTGGGATAGGACCGCTGGGTCCTTATGACGAAAGCTTAAAAAGATCGACCCACCAAAACCCGAATCTCCTCCGAGGGAACGCTTTTGCCGCGCCGGGACGCCCATGTCTAACGGCGGGGCTTACGCGCCCCCCAGAGGTCCAATTCAGGATCAACGCACTCGTTAACTGTCCCTTACTTCAAGATCAACAGTTTGGAGAGGACCGTGTTGGTCTGGCCCAGCGACTTCACCGTGCAGGACACGATGTACAGACCGCTCGCCAGGTTCCCGCCCGCGAAATCCTTCTCATTCCAATAGAGGTCATGGTTCCCCGAGGAGCCGAAAGTCGCCCCCGTCAGGGTCGTGGACCAGATCAACCGGCCCGCGATGGTGTAGACCTTTAGGGTGATCAAGGCCGAGGGATCCACAAAGGTACTGGACCCGTTGTAAGCCTTGGCCGACACGCCCACTCCCGTGGAACCCGTCGTATTGCCCGACAAGTTGATCGCCAGGTTGACTCCCGTCCCCGTGGAAGGGTTCGGGTAAGCGGTCACGTTGGCGGCTTTCAAGGCCGAGCCCGTCGCCGACGGTTCCTGGCCCCAGACCAGGGATCCGCCTTCGTAGGCCGTGATCTTGGTCGAGACCGTGTAGCTGGTATTGGGCGCGAAGCTCCAGTCGTTATCCTGAAGCATATTGCTCCAGTCGCTCTTGTTGAACCGGCTTTGGATCTGGATCATCTGTCCAGGCTGCAAGACCAGGTTGCCCGTGAACTTGTAGCTCACATAATTGGTCTGGCCGCCCAGGGTGGTGGGAAGGACCACGGCCTGAACATCCCCGGTCACCGAGGTCCCGGCCGGCATCAAGCCCGCCCAATCCACCCAGGCCTGCTCGGTCTGGTTGGTGCAATCGCAGTTGTACCAGTAGCGTACTTCCACGTTGTTCAGGTTCAAGGGCCCGTTCCCCGTGTTCACGATCTCGATCTGGGGATGGGGGCTGTTGGTGGAGTCGGTGGTGACACCCGACAACAGTTCCAGTGACAGCGAACCAGTGCCAGAAGGTGTGGAAGTGAAGACCGCCGTCGGAGACATTGTCCAAGTAAAGGTATTCGTTACTGTAAATGTCGACGTCCCCGTAGGGGAAGGCGGGACCAAGGTGTCCGTCGCCGTGGGCGGCATAGGCGTGTTGGTCTTGGTCGGCAGAACCGGTGTAAATGTCGCGGTCGGAGGCACCGGCGTCAGGGTCGGTGTCTTCGTCGCCGTGAATGTAAAGGTGGGCGGAACCGGCGTATTCGTAGCCGTCGGAGGCGCCGGAGTGTTCGTAACCGTCGGCGGGGCCGGAGTGTTCGTAACCGTCGGCGGGGCCGGGGTATTGGTCACGGTCCCAGTCCATGTTGATGTTTGGGTATTGGTCTGGGAGGCTGTCGCGCTAGGCGGCGCCGAAGTGAACGTTGAGGTCGGCGGAACCGGTGTATTCGTCTTGGTAGGCGTGAAAGTGAAGGTGGACGTGGGCGGTACCGGTGTATTCGTCTTGCTCGACGTGAAGGTAAAGGTCGCGGTCCCAGTCGATGTAAATGTTTTGGTTGGGGTCTGGGAGGCCGTTGGACTCGGCGGCACAGCGGTGTTGGTGAAGGTCGGCGTGGCAGGGGCCGAAACCATGATCGTGAAGGTTTCCGTGGAGTTGAGCCCGCAGCTATTCGTGTAGACGGCCGTGAAGGTGTTAGTGCCCACGCTCAAGGGAATGCCGTCGATCTCGCGCGAGGTGGAGGTAAAGCCGTTCGGGCCGGTCCAGCTCCAGGACCCGCCGGTCAGGGGTTGCGGCCCCAGGTTCACGGTCGCGGGCAGCGAAGCGACCGTCACGGCGTTGACCTGTGTCCACGATCCCCCGTTCACCTGGAGGTAAGGGGTGATGGCTGTGGCTGAGCAGGGCGTGGAGGTGGCGGTCCCAGTGAAGGTAGACGTAGGTGGCACCGGGGTATTCGTTTTGGTGGCGGTGGGCGGTACAGGCGTGTTGGTCTTGGTAGAAGTGGGTGGAACCGGCGTGTTCGTCTTGGTGGCCGTCGGCGGCAATGGCGTGTTGGTTTTGGTCGGAGTGGCGGTCGGGACGGTGGTATTGGCCTTGGAGGACACCAGGGCAAGCTGCCAGGGGATCAGATTGTAGGAGTCACTATTGGGAACGTCGCCCTGGTAGAGGAATGTCAGGTTGTTGAGGTTGATGGAATCGGTCGAGTCATAGCCATCGATCACCGCGCCGCCGCTGCTGAAGTCGCTGGTCCAGTTCGAGACGCCGGATTGAAAGGTGACGTTGTGCGCCCCTAAAAAAGGGGTATTGAGGCTGGCCGTATTGCCCAGGGCCGTCCAGGTGCCGCCCAGACTGGTAGCGGTCAAGGCGCGGAAGAACCGATGCCCGTCGCTGCCGATGCACTCGATATCGGCCAGGTAGGTGCCCGTTTGCTCGACCGTATAGACGTTGTCCGCCTCGAACAGGTTGAACTCCGAATCCGTGTAGACGATGACGGGAGTATTGAACCCATTCGGGAAGTTCGCGAGGGAGGTCGAGCTGCGATAGAAGTTCCCGTTGTCACCGCAGAAGAAGAGATAAACGTTAGAGGAATCGCTGATGATCCAGAAATCGATCCAATTGCTCACACTCGAAGGCTGGGACGCGAAGAAATTCTTCGGAGTGGTCCAATTCTTGGGCTGGGTGGGGTCGCTATTAGTGGAGTACTGGGGTTGGCCGCTCTGGAAGATCAGGTACCACTTGTTTTGGGGGGCGAAATAGAACACCTGCGGGGCGGTGTGATAACCCGAGAATCCGGGGGTGTTATCCATGAAATAGGGCGTCGCGGCGCCGGCGTTGTTCCAATTGGTGAAGCTCAGGTATTCCATGCCATAGTTGCCCGCTGAGTTGACCGAAGAGGCGTAAACGATGTATTGGCCGTTGTAGTAGACGGTCGATGGGTCCTTGACCGCGATCATATTGTGGGTGGAGTCGCTTTTGGGGCTGATGAGCGGGCCGGTCGATGACCATGAGAACGAGGTGGGGATGGACTGGGCGTAAAGCGCGGAAAGGTTCGCCCCCAACAAAAGGATGATGAAGCTTGGCAATACGGCTTTGAGAAATTTCATCCAGGAACTCCTTAAGTTTTCTTCATAACCCGTTCGGAACGGTTCTTTTTCGTCCTCGCTCCAGTTCGAAGGGATGGCCCGTCCGTCAAGTCCGGGATTTTCACCTTCACGAGTACACCCTCTCGATTTTTCAGAGGACCTGGATAACCCTCCGATAAGACCGATCACACAGGCAAGTGGACGGTCCCATCTATAGATGTGTGTTTGGAGAGGGGGCGTTTATTCCCGGAGAGAGGCAAAAAACAGCGGGGGATCTTTTCAGGCTTTAGGAAAGGTCAGGGCGTGGACAACCGGCATTACTGAAGGCGCAGCAACTTCCCAATGGCCTTGCCGCTATTGGTCCGAACGACCACATAGTAAAGCCCATTAGCCAGGGCTTTTCCCCACCGATCGACCAAAGGAAGGGCGATGGCGGTCCCCGAGGGCACGGAGTTAACCGTCAGGTCGATGACCTTGCGGAACCCGAGGGTGAAAACCTCGATATGGACGCTGGAGACGCCCGGATAGTAGGGCGGGAGGATATTGACCGTTTCTCCCGGCGCCGGGTTGGGATAGATCCCCACATGGCCCACCAGGGGTGTGGGAGCCTGGGTGGGGGTCAGCGTCGGACTGGCGGTCGGGGTGAGGGTCGGAGTGAAACTGGGCGTGAATGTCGACGTTGATGTTCCAGTCGCTGTCCAGGTCATGGACGATGTCGGGGTCTTGGTCGAAGTGGCGGTCGAACTGTTGGTGAAGGTGGGCGTGAAAGTCCAAGTGAGGGTGTTCGTGAAGGTGGATGTTCCTGTCAAGGTCGGGGTAAAGGTAGGGGTCGGGGTCAAAGTGACCGTCGGGCTGAAAGTCGGGGTGGGCGAGAACTGCGGGGTATTGGTCGAGGTCGGGGTGGCGCTATTGGTGGATGTTTTGGTGGCAGTGGAGGTGCTGGTACTGGTCGAGGAGTTGGTCGCGGTGGATGTAAAGGTCACCGTGGGGGTTGAACTGGGGCTGGCGGTGGCCGTATTCGTACCCGTGAATGTGAAGGTCGAGGTGATCAGAGGGCTGTTGGTGGAGGTGTTGGTGGCCGTCGCGGTCAAGGTATGGGTCGCCGTCCCGGTCATGGTGGATGTCGGGGTACTGGTTGGGGAGGCTGTCGGGGTCGAGGTTCGAGTAGGGCTATTGGTGGCCGAATTGGTGTAGGTGGACGTGATGGCCGGGGTATCGGTGGCCGTGTCCGTATGGGTAGCCGTGGGGGTGGAGGTTGGAGTGGAAGTGGCCGTGTTGGTAAAAGTGGAGGTGGCGGTCAAGGTATCGGTCTTCGTCGCCGTTGAGGTCGGGGTCAAGGAGTCGGTGTTGGTCGAGGTCGGGGTGGGTGTCCGGCTGGAAGTGGCCGTGGGGGTCGGGGTCGGCGGCTGGGGAATGACCTGGATGGCTTCCACCATGGCGCTCGTATCCGGGCTGGATGTTCCCGTGAACGTGATGGTAATGACCCCTCCGGCGGGCGAAACGTTATTGATCACCTGGTCATCTTCCGTGTTGGCCCCCACCTGGGCGTAAACATCCAGGTTCGACAGCACGGTCGTGCCGTTGATGGCGACGTTGAATATCCTGTCCCCCGCAGCGAAATCGCCCGAATAGGTCTCGGCGAACTTCAGGGTCACCTGGTAAGCCCCGGCCGGGACGTTGAACGAATAGCTGAAACTGGCGCCGTAGCGCTGGGTGTCATAAAGGGTGGAGTCGGAGGTTCCCGTGACCGCTCCCCCGACGGCGACGGTGGAACCGCCACTGTAGTTCTCATCCGCGGCCCAAAGGTTGCTCCCCGTGTCCGTATAGGTAGGTCCCCCGGCGTTGACCCGCCAGGTGGAGGCCACGATGGGGGTGGGCGTGACCGTAAAGGTGGGCGTGGGCCCGGCGTTATTGACCCCCACGAAGGAAACGATGCTGGAGACCGGCATCTGGTAAGTGAAACTGTTCCCCGACACCGGCACGGCGGCCTGCTGGACCAAACCGTTGCCCAGGTCGGTCAACCAGGGCGTGACCGAGGTCACGGTGAGGCCGTTCAGGGCGAAGGTCTGGTTCACCGCGCTGGCGTTGTAATTGATGGCCACGATGACGATGGTGGTGGGCGAGGAGGTGTTGGTGTTCTTGTAGGCGGAGATCGTCACGCCGGCCTGGGGCCCTTCAGTGGCTCCCATGCGGTAATAGCCGGGCCGGATGAATTTGGAGAAATTGCCCAGCGCGAAAGCCGCGTCGGTGAGGGAGGTTCCGCTGATCAGGTCGTCCAGCCACCAGTAATGGAAGGAGTTCATCTGGCCCTCGACCAGGGACTGGTGGGCCCATCCCGCCACGCACATGGCCGCCGAATCCTGGGCCGTGATGAGCCCGGTGGTACAGCCCGAGATCTCGGTCGCCCACCACTCCTGGTTCGTCAGGTGGGTATAACCGTAATTCGAGGCGATCTGGGCCAGGGTGTCGTAAAAGGTGCCGTACAAGTGGGTGTTGATGATGCTCACCAGGGGGGCCGCGTTGGGGTCGGACATGGTGGCGGTGCCCAGGTTCATGCCCCATTCATTCGGTGGTTCCGGCATCATGATCTTGGTAGACAAACCCGCGCCCGTGATGGAAGCGGCCAGGCAGGGGATGAAAACATCGAATTGGCCCGTGGTCCAATTGGCGCCTTCATAGGTGACCTCGAAACTGGGTTCGTTCTGGGCCGAGATTGAGTAAAGGCTCACACCCGTGTAGCTTTTGCAGTATTGGAGATATTGGGTCAGGTATTGGGCGTAGCCCGTGTCGGCGGCGTTGGGGGCGTTGCCCGTGTCGGATCCCGTGAAGGCGCCCACGTTGGTGACCCCCGCGTTGATCACCTCTCCATCGACGCTGTTGTTGGTCTTGTATTCGGCCGGGGGTGACCACTCGGTGCTCCAGAAAAGGACGGTGGGGTTGACCGCGTTGGCCGCGGTAATGTTGTTCAACTCGCTGTTCCAGTTACCGGTGTTGCCGCCGACGGCGGTGGGATCGATGCGGGTCCGAAGCGATGTCAGGCCGATGTGGCCATTCACCGTATCATCGGCGAATAAAGCCTGGCCCATGCTTCCCACCGCGCTCCAGGCGCTGGACGCGCCGATACAGTGGATATATTGATTGGTCACGGTCGCGTCCACGGTGCAGGTCCCACCCAAGGAATATCCAAGGTTGAGCGCCCAGAAGAAAACCCCGCTAAAAATCATTAGATAACGTTTCAAGTCGACATGCCCTTCTTTCAAAATTGACCCTTCCTAAAAGTCTATCGCGGCGAGCTGATAAAGCCTCGATGGGCGGATCGAGGATCCCATCTGTTATTGATTAGTGTTCTTGCGAAAGCGATTTATTCCCTTTATTTACCGTAAAAACACAAGGTTTTTACACCATTTAGCCCAAAGTCTGGCATTGGTCGGCTTTTACTATTTCACTACCAACATCTTCCCTATCGAACGGCCGCTGTCAGTCCTCACGACCACGTAGTAAAGCCCGTTGGCCAGGGATTTTCCCCAGCGGTCGACCAAAGGAAGGGCGATGGCGGTCCCCGAGGGCACCGAGTTCTCCGTCAGGTCGATGACCTTGCGGAACCCGAGGGTGAATACCTCGATATGGACGCTGGAGATACCCGGATAGTAGGGCGGGAGGATATTGACCGTTTCGCCCGGCGCCGGGTTGGGATAGATCCCCACATGGCCCATCAGGGGCGTGGGAGCCTGGGTAGGGGTGGCCGTCGGACTGGTGGTCGGGGTGAAGGTAAGTGTGAAGGTAAAGGTCGAAGTTGACGTTGGCGAAGCCGAAGGCGTAGCGGTGAGCGAAGGCGACGGCGTAAACGTCGCCGTAGTCGAATCCGTCCAAGTGGCGGTCGAGGTCAAAGTACCGGTCCCGGTGTTCGTGGAAGTCGCGGTTGGGGTTCGGGACTGGGTCGCGGTATTCACGGGACTGAAGGTCAGGGTCGGGGAAAGGGTGGAGGTCGACGTGTCAGTCGTCGTTGGCGTGGAAGTCGCCGTCCTGGTGAAAATCCCCGTCGCCGAATTTGTCTGAGTGGCTGTAGAGGTCGGGGATAGGGTCGGGAGCGGTGTATCGGTAATGGTGGGGCTGAAAGTATCCGTGGGCGAGAACTGCGGGGTATTGGTCGAGGTGGCGCTATTCGTGGCGGTTTTGGTGGCGGTGGAGGTGTCCGTACTGGTCACGGAGTTCGTCGCGGAAGACGTGAAAGTCAACGCGGGTGTCAATGTCAGGGTCGGCGTATCGGTTTGCGAAGGCGTAGCCTGAGTGGTGAGGGACGCCGTCCCAGTCATTGTCAATGTGGCCGTCGGAGTCCGGGAGGCTGTCGAACTAGCCGTCATCGAAGCCGTCGGGGACAGGCTCGCCGTCGCGCTTGGCGTACCGGTGTTTGTAGGAGTATTCGAGGCGGTTGGCGTCGATGTGCGGGTGGCGGTATTCGTGTAGGTGGACGTGATGGCCGCGGTCAGGGTGAAGGTATTCGTCGAGGTTGAAGTGGCCGTGGCTGTCGCGCTAGGCGAAGGGGTGAGGGACGGCGTCCCAGTCATTGTTAATGTGGCCGTCGGAGTCCGGGAGGCTGTCGAACTAGCCGTCATCGAATCCGTCGGCGTTTTGGTCAAGGTAGACGTGGGGGTTGGCGAGGGCGAAGCCGTAGCGGTGAGGGACGCCGTCCAGGTCATTGTTGATGTGGCTGTCGGAGTCCTGGAGGCTGTTGAGCTAGGCGTCATCGAAGCCGTCGGGGTCACCGCGGGGATATCCCCGTAAAGGATGCCCCGGCCCCCGGCGCCCAGGTAACAGCGGCCGTAGACGCTCTCATCCCCTTCGATCCAATTCGGGCTGTTGAACTGATGGTTGGCGTCGTTGATCTGGGTCCAGGTCACGCCCGCCCCGTCGTCGTTGCGGAAGAACCCGTAGGTCCCGTTGACGGTCCCGACCAGGAAGACCGCGGGGTGGGTCTGGCCGGAGGCGGCCTTGCCGAACCCCACCGGCCCCATGGGCTCGTACACGTTGGCGATGGCAGTTACGCTGGAACCAGCGTTGGTGAACCGGTAGAGGGCGTTGTAGGTGGAGACCCAGAATTCCCCCGGTTCCCCGAAGACGCTCCGGGGCATGACCCACTGGCCGTTGCCGTTGGCGTCGCCCCAATTGACCGCGATGGTATTCACCTGGGAGAAGCTGGCCCCGTAGTTGGTGCTCTCGTAGACCGTCACCGAACCGCCGTAGACCCACTGGGCGGGATAGGTGGCGTAGAAGGTGGAGGCGTTGGAACGGTCCGAGGCCACCATGGCGCCGCTGGGAAGGCCGGCGCAGGTCGTCCAACTCCCGCCGAGGGAAGAAGCGTAAGCCGGGGAGCCGTAAGTACCATAAGGGGCCACCACCACATGGGACCCGTCGGCCGCGACCGCGACCGCTCCCATCTGACCCGTCGTGGTGTAACCCGGGGGCGCGCTTCCCCAGGGCGTCCAGGTTTGCCCGTTATTGGTGGAATAGGCCACGTCGCTATTCACCGCCGAGGGGTTGGTGCTGTTCCCCACCCGAACGACCGTATTGGGCCTCGATTCGGCGTAGTCCAGCATGTTCGTATTCGTATATTGGGGGTTACAGTACATACCCGAGGCGGGAGATTGGGCCAGGTTCGTATGGCGCATACCGCCCACGTCCCCCATGCAGGAAAATAGGATGCCCCCCAACACGGCGGGAGGCATGTAAATAGGAACCGTCTCCTCCAGGTTGCTGTCGGTGTAGGTCCAGGAAACGGGGTTGGCCTGGATATTGGTACTGCTCCAAACCCCGCCCCCTTCCCCGGAGGGATAAAAGCCGTTGTTGGAATTGAACGGATCGATGGCCACGAACCCCGCCCAACCCGCGCCGCCCGGGGAGCCGCCGCATCCATCCTGGTAGATGGCACCGTTGTTGTTGAAGACAGAGGAGCCGGAGCCGGCCTCGGCGATGACCGACCAGGAACCGCCGCCGTTGGTTGTCGATAAAAGCCGGTCAGGCCCGCTCCACCAATCGATGGTCGAGACCACGATGTGGCTGGCGTTCTCATGGTCCACGCAGATGCCGCCGTATCCGCCGGCGCCGCTCCCTGGCCCATTGGAAGGGGTTTCGTTGCTCCAACCCAATGTGGATGTGTTGAGTTTCCAGATCTGGCCCGTTGAGACGCTGTTGGGACCGTAACCGCCGCTGTCGTAGGCGATCCAAAGGTTGCCGTCCGTGCCCAGGCTGGCGTGGGGGGTGACCATATTCGATGGACCGCCGGGAACCAGGGTCCAAGTCCCTCCCGAATTGGTGGAGCGGTAGATATTGCTGTTGCCCGAACTCATGGCCAGGACGCCCACGTAGATGGTGGCCGAGGCCGAGCCCGAGGTCCCGTGGGGGTCGAAGATCACCCAGCCAAGCCCGTAGCCCGCGTCCCCGCTCACGGGAAAGGAGGTCACCTGCGACCAACTGGCCGCCGAATCGGCGCTCGTCCAAAGCCCCTGCCAGCGGGAGCCGAAATAAAGCTTGGAGGTCAGGTTGGGGTCCACCGCCAGGCGTTCTCCCGCTTCCCTTCCGTCATTGTTGCCGGCGATGGAAACAGAGATGGGGTTGGCGGTCCAACTATTGCCCTGGTTGGTGGAGCTGAGGATCGTGCCGGGACCAGAGAAGCCGGCCGCCGCGTAGACCACATTGGCGTTCACCGGGTCGGGCGCGATGCTCTCCCCCCCGAAGTTATTGCCCCGGTACATATCGGTCAGGGGGATCCATTGGTTGTTGGTGTTATCCCATCGATAGAACCCGCCGACGTCGGTGCGGCAGTAGAGGAGGCCCGAGACGGCGCCGCTGTAGACCAGTCCTGGGACAAAACCGCCGCCCATGATGACCACGCTCTGGAAGTTGTATTGGGCAAGGGCAGGCCGGTAGAGGCCCAAAAGTAAAAACAGGACGGCCGACAAAACCAAAGGTACGCGGACTGGATGGTTCATCGGATTAGAGTACAGGGATTTGGTTTCGAATTCTCTAGGACAAGTAATACCCATGCTCCTAATTGTACACTGATTTTTCTTTCGGCCCGTTTGACCGGTTTTACCGTTTAAACGTAAAGAGCCGAAAAAGGCAAGGGACCAAAGTCCCTTGCCCTTCCCGGCCTTCTTTTCCTGGATACTTCTTTTCTTACTTCAAGATCAGCAATTTGGAGAGGACCGTGTTGGTCTGGCCCAGCGACTTCACCGTGCAGGACACGATGTACAGGCCGCTCGCCAGGTTCCCTCCCGCGAAGTCCTTCTCGTTCCAATAGACATCATGGTTCCCCGAGGAGCCGATGGTCGCCCCCGTCAGGGTCGTGGACCAGATCAACCGGCCCGCGATGGTGTAGACCTTCAGGGTGATCAGGGCCGAGGGGTCCACGAAAGTACTGGACCCGTTGTAAGCCTTGGCCGACACACCCACTCCCGTGGAACCCGTCGTGTTGCCCGACAAGTTGACCGCCAGGTTGACTCCCGTCCCCGTGGAGGGGTTCGGGTAAGCGGTCACGTTGGCCGCTTTCAAGGCCGAGCCCGTCGCCGACGGCTCCTGGCCCCAGACCAGCGAGCCGTTCATATAGCCCGTGATCTTCGTCCACTCGGTGAAGCTGGTGTAAGGCGCGAAGCTCCAGTCGTTATCCTGCAGCATGTTGCTCCAGTCGTTCTTGTTGAACCGGCTCTGGATCTGGATCATCTGGCCAGGCTGCAAGACCAGGTTGCCCGTGAACTTGTAGCTCACGTAGTTGGTCTGGCCGCCCAGGGTGGTCGGCAGGACCACGGCCTGGACATCCCCGGTCACCGAGGTGCCGGCCGGCATCAAGCCAGCCCAATCCACCCAGACCTGTTCGGTCTGGTTGGTGCAATCGCAGTTGTACCAGTAGCGGACTTCCACGTTGTTCAGGTTCAAGGGCCCGTTCCCCGTGTTCACGATCTCGATCTGGGGATGGGGGCTGTTGGTGGAGTCGGTCGTCACACCCGCCAGGAAATACAGGGCGAAAGTGCCGGTACCCGAAGACACAGTCGTAAAGGTCGCCGTGGGCGGAACCGGTGTATCGGTGGCCGTTGGCGGCACCGGCGTCAGGGTCGGTGTCTTCGTCGCCGTGAATGTGGCCGTCGGCGGCGCCGGGGTATTGGTAGCCGTCGGCGGGGCCGGGGTATTGGTCACGGTGGGCGGCACCGGACTGTTCGTATTGGTCGGAACAGCCGTATTGGTGCGCGTCAACGTGAGGGTGAAGGTGGCCGTTGGTGGAGCCGGCGTGAACGTCGAGGTCGGCGGCGCCGAAGTGAACGTCGAGGTCGGCGGCAACGGAGTATTCGTCTTCGTGGCCGTGAAGGTGAAGGTAGGCGGTACCGGTGTATTCGTCTTGGTAGGCGTGAAAGTGAAGGTGGACGTGGGCGGTACCGGTGTATTCGTCTTGGTCGACGTGAAAGTGAAGGTGGACGTGGGCGGTACCGGCGTATTCGTCTTGGTGGCCGTGGGCGGGACCGGCGTGTTGGTCTTGGTCGGCGGGACCGGTGTGAAGGTCGCCGTCGGAGCGGCGGAACCCGAGACCACTCCCACGAAACTCGTCACGCTCGTCGCCGTCAGGCTATAGGTAAAAGAATTACCCGATACGGCCACCGCGGGCTGAGCGACAAGGTTGGTGCTTCCGTTCGTTACCCAGGGAGTCACCGAGGTCACGTTGACCCCGCTGATCGTGAAGGTTTGATTGACCGCCGAACTGTTCGAGTTGATGGCCACGAATACGATGGTCTGGGGCGAAGAGGTGTTCGTGTTCTTGAAAGCGCTCACCGACACGCCGGAAGAAGGCACCTCGGTCGCGCCCATGCGGTAATAGCCGGGGCGGATGAACTTGCTGTAATTACCCAGAACGAAAGCCTTGATGTCGAGGCTGCCGCCGCTGATCAGGTCTTGGAGCCACCAGTAATGGAAGGCGTTCGTGCTGGCGTCCACCAGACTGCTGTGGATCCAACCCGCTTCCTGCATGGCGCCAGGCACGTCGGTCGTGTTCCCGGATATCTCGGTCTCCCACCACTCCTGGTTCGTCACGTTGCTGAAGCCGTAGGAAGAAAGAGGGGCGAGGTTTTCGCCGTACGCGTGGGAGGCGATGATGCCGATCTCAGGCGCCGCGGTCGAATCGGCCATGGCGGTGGAGGCCAGGTTCATGCCGCCCGGATTGTCAGGTTCCGGAAGCATGATCTTGGTGGAAAGACCCGCGCTCTGGAGGGCGCTATAGAAAGCCTTAACGTAGACGTCGAACTGGCCGGCCGTCCAAAGACAGGCTTCATAAGTGGGGTTGAAGTTTGGCTCGTTCTGGATCGAAAGCGCGTAAAGGTTGATGCCCTGGTTCTTGCAATATTGGATGAAAGAGACCTGGTATGCCGCCAATCCCGTATCGTCGCTGTTGGCGGCTCCTGAGCTGGCTCCCAGGAAGGTATCGTTGCTGGCCCCGCCATCGACGTTATCGTTGGCTTTGTATTGGGCGGGAGGCGACCATTCGGTGGCCCAGAAAAGGATGTTCGGATTGCTGGCCTTGGCCGCCACTAATTGGCTTACTTCTGACGAGAAGTTGTTGGTGGGATCGATCCGGGCCCTCAGCGAGGTCAGCCCGATATGGCCGTTCACATTGTCGTCAGCGAAAAACTGGGTCCCCAATCCGCTGACACTGCTCCAGGCGCTGGAGGCCCCGATGCAATGGATGTATTGGTTGGTCTGGGTGGCGTTTATCGTACAGGTTCCCGACCAGGCCGGAAGGGCCGCGCCGAAAAAGACCGCCACGAAGAGGAAAGATAGGAGACGAGAAACCGATCCTCCTAATTGATCGCTGGAAAAAGGACACTTTTTCACGGTGCACTCCTGATATTTTTGATAACGATCTAAATTTCAATTAAATCGTTGTGAGGAAAGGACGTGATCATTGGAAGACGAGGTTGTCCTAACATCGATTAGTGTTTGGGGTTTGCCGGTTTATTCCCGCCAGGGGACGGTTTTGGCGCCCGAAGGATAAAAAGGGGGATTTTTAAGGAAAAATCAGGGATTATTCGGGTGGTTGATCCTGTAATTGATCAGCCATTGCCGCAAGGCCAGGTCATTGGGGTTCAAACGCAAGGCCTGATCCAGGCACTGGAGCCCCTGGGCGGTCTGGCCCGATCTCAAGTAAATGATCCCCAGGTAACGCCAGGCCAGGGGATTTTGCGGGTTGTCCTGCACCGCCTTCTCGTAAGGAGCGGCCAGGGCGGGGGTCTGGACAGCGGTCGGCGGGGTGCTGGTCGTCCCCGGCAGTTCAAAAAGCACCTCGACCTTCGATTTCGGGGGTCCGGCCGGGACCGGCACGGGCTGGGGCGTGGCCACTACCGTCACAGGCGCGGCCTGGACCGTCACCGGGCTGGTCATCACCGTCACCGGCTTGACCGGGACCGGCGTGGGGTTGGGGAATTCATAACCCACGCTGATACGGTGGGAGGTCCCCAGGTCGCCGTATGGCACGAAAGCGTAGTCCAATTGGAAGCATCCTATCTTGAGTCCCCCGCCCGCGGTGAATCCGGTCAAGCCGCCGATCTGGTTGTCGGCGAGAGCCCCTTGGTAACCCACCCGCAGGAAGTAATCCCGTTCGATGGTCCCCTCCAAGCCCCCCTGGATACGGCTCACGCCGTTGGGTTCCCAATCCCCCGTCACCAGGGGCCTCAGGTCCGAACCCTTTTCCAACACCAGGTCGGTCGACAGGCCCAGACGCAGGTCCTGGGCCGGGTTGTACCCGGCCTGGGAAGTTCCCAGACCCGTATAGGACAATCCGGCGCGGAAAGCGGGATCGGGAGCGAAGAGGACTCCCAGGTCCCCGGTCAGGCCGGTATAGAGCGCGTTGATGATCTTTTGCTCCACGCCGTGCAAGGCCAGGCCCAGGGATAGACTTCGGGTCATGGGCAATCCCCAACCCAGGCTGAAGGCCGCGTCGCTGTCGGCGAAGGTGCCCTGGTAAACCCCGTAAGCGTCCCGTTGGTCGATGTTCCCCCAGGATACATATTGAAGGGCCCCGGCGAAACCGCCCAAGGGGCCGGCGGGCAGACCGAAGAGAAGGGTCTCCTCGAAGGAACTGCCCAGATAACTGTTGTGGTTGACCGAAAGGCTGGCGTTGCGGAGTTGGGAAAGACCGGCGGCGTTGAAGAAGAGGGCGGATGGGTCGTCGGCCAGGCCCGCGAAGGCGTCCCCCAAAGCGTCCGCCCGGGCGGAGGCGCCCAGGCCGGAGAGCGGGGTGACCAGTCCCGCGTTGGAAGTACCCTGCTGGGAAAAACATAGAACGGGTAACATCAATGGAACCACCAAGACACCAAGCCACCAAGAACGGCGAAAACAGGGATATCCGATAAAGACTTTATTTACATCACGGTTTTCTTGGTGCCCTTGGTACCTTGGTGGTAAAAAATTCTCGGCCGTCACTTTTGGACCGCCAAGACCTGGGTCTTGAAGATGTCGCTGCGGCCCGAATCGTAATCCAGCTCGACCCGGTAGAAGTAATGGCCGGGAGCGAAGGCGGCGACATTGAGCCGGCTCGACCCCAGCCCCGCGGCCTTGGCGTCGCTAAGGGAAGCCACCAGGTTACCCCAGGCGTTCCAGACCTTGATCTTGGCGTTGCCCGACTCGCCCATGGTATAGACGAACTCCACCGTGTTCCCGTTGGAAGGGTTGGGGGCGACGTAGGGGTTGCCGCCTGGCGGGGCGGGAGGCGTGGCGATGGGCGTGGGGCAGGCCGGGGCCAGGACCAGGCTTCCGTAGGCGCCGGCGGTCCCGTAATTGTCGCTCCCGCCGTTCCACATCAACTGCCCATCCCGGCAGACCCCTCCGTTGTGGTTCACGTCCAGGCCCACGTCAAAGCCCATCACGGTCCCGGCCCCGGGTGTGATCCCCAGCAGGGTCCAGGGGATGGCCGCTTCCACCACATACCCCGTCGGCAGGGTCGTGGTCACGTACGTGACCCCGGTCGTCCGACCCTTGACCTCCCAGGGCGCGGTACCGTTCCAGGGGAACCCGAACACAAAATCGGTGGAATTCACGGTGACCGTTCGGGAGTCGGTCGTATCCAGATCGACCTCGACCATGGAACCATCCCAGGGGTAAGGAAGGGGGCCCGAATAGGTCAGCTGGCTGTCGGTCACCGTGACCCCGATGTACAGGTTGTTCGAATCCCAAAGGGTGTTGAACCTGGCGTTGGAGCCGTAGGTATTGCCCAAGACGGTCTTGTTGGCCGTGTTCCAGGAAGCCGCCGAGTTCCAGGCCCATTCGCTCAGGACCCCGTCCACGGTAGGGCTGGACTGGCAGGCTTCCGCGGTCTGGGGGGTGGGGGTGGGAAGGAGCGGGTTGCCTGTGAAAAGGAAGGGCCTCTGGATGATGGCGTTGGGCTGGGAGGGACTGCGCCAGGCCAATTGGATCGTCGAATAGTTGGTCACCGCCCCGCCGAAGAAGTAATCAACTTCCAGAGGGACCTTCACTCCCGCCGTCAGGGCAATGGCCGTTCCGTTGATGCCCCGGTAGGGCCCGTCCACCCAACTGCTGATGACCGCGGTCCCATTGACGATGACGCTGACCCCGCCCGGCCCGTCCGTGACGAAGGTATAGGGCTCGCTGAAGGTGGGCTCGATCAGGCCGGTCCATTTCACCGAATAGCCGGAAACCGGCATGCCCGATTCGGGCGCGCAGGTTCCCCAGTAGAAGGCGATGTTGGGATCCACTTCGGTGACCGCGGCGCTGGTAAGGTTGGGGCTGTCGTAGTAAACGGCCAGAAGCCCGTCCCCATTGAGCTGGGCCAGGCAGGGCCGGGTGAAGGTGAGCAGGAACACGAAAAGGGCGAATTGGGTCCGCTTCAAGGTTTCCTCGGGTACGGTTCATTCCAACGGTCTGAACCATTATTCACCCTGGCAACCTATTCACGCCAGAAAATATTCTTTTTGGTTAGGGGGTTCCCAATTTGATACTGATGTCCTTGAACAGGTGGGCCGCGCCGGTCTGGACGTCGATGCGGTAATCGCCAGCGCCCGCCGCTTCCCCGTTCTCCAGAAGGCCGTCCCATTTGAAATCCCAACGGCCGGCCTCCACGAAGCCCGTGTAAAGGGCCCGGACTTCCTTGCCGGAAGCGTCCAGGATACGGACCGTCACCAGGGACCTCTGGGGCGCCGCCACTACCACGTTCAACTCTTGACCTTCCTGGGCGGGTCCCGCCGCCAAAGGCTGGACCGGGGCCGGTTTATGGACAGGAGCGGCCATGGGTTTTTCCACGGTCCGGTGGATGGCCGGCTGGGGGATGGGCATGGGGGTCGAGGCCTTGGGTTGGGGCCAGAATTTCCACAGGACGACGCCGGCGGCGGTCAAGCCGACCAAGAGAACCTTGATGGCCCCGCCCCAGCTAGCCAAGCCTCCCGTGCCAGGCTGGGCGAGGGTTTGCAGGCCCTGGGGAAGGGTGGGTTGGGGAAGGCCGGTGGCCAGGTAGTTCTGTTCCAGCAGGCGCTCATAGTTCAAGGCGGCGTCCGGGGACGCCTCCAATAACTTGGACAGGGCCGCGTGTTCGGCCTCGGTCAGTTCCCTTGTGAAAAATTCCTGGACTAGGTCCGTCATCTCAACCTTCCCTCACGAATTGTTCGACCAATACTTTCAGCGCCTTCTTACAGCGGGAAAGCCGTGACATCACGGTCCCCATGGGCAGTTTCAGCGTTCTTCCTATCTCGATATAGCTCTGTTCCTGCAATTCCCTCAGCTGGACGATCTCCCGGCATTCCTTGCCTATCTTTTCCAGGCAGGCCTGGACGATATCCATCTTCCTTTTGTGCTCGTCCCGTTCCCGTTCTTGGGACTCATGAAGCCCCTTGGCCGCCGAACCGAGCATTTGTTCCAACGCATCGTGTTCCTGGCTGACCGACTTCATCCTCTGCCGGTACCGGTTATGGCATTTGAAGATGCAGATCTGCGTCAGCCAGGTCGAAAGGCTGGACCGGAACTCGAATTTATCGAGTTTCTCGAAGGCCGTGATGAAGGTCTCCTGGACCACATCCTCGGCTTCCGGGTCCTGATAACCCAACAGATACACGCAGTTCTTATAAAGTCTTTCCCGGTAGGTGACGAAGAATTCGGCCTTGGCCTTTTCGTCGCCCTGGAGGATCTTTTGAACCAAATCCTTCTCGTCCAAGAGCGCCCCTTATAGATGAGTGTTTTAACGTGAACGGTTTATTCCCGGGAAAAGTATAACACCCAAAAATCGGCCGATTCACATGTTTATCTGGGGTTTTTATTCGAGTAAAAAAGCGGACAACCAGGAGGAGGGATAACCGAATGGTAAAGGTGAGAACTAGTTCCGGAGGGACATTTCAGGGTTGGCTTGCCGCGCGTCGTGTTCGATCAGCGTTTCCAAGCGTTCTTCCTCCACTTGTTTGCCGATCTCCCAAGCCATTTTTTCCAGGATCTCTTCTAAAAGCGTATTCATGAAAGGCCTCACAACTTGAATTGCTCTCTTACTTATAAGTGTCGCGGTTCAGGAGCTTTATTCCCTAAAAGTGACAATATTTGAGTACTGAAGTCCAATAAAGCATTGCGGAAATCGCCACATAAATAAAAAAACCCGAGTTCATTTTCATGAACCCGGGTTATGTGATTGGTAGCCACCCCTGGAGGTCCGCTCGTAGGGGAAATGCCCCCTACGTTACCCCATCCAACTACCTGAAAACTCCCGTTTTCAGACTTTCCCGCCCCGTGGGGCTAAAATAAAAAAACCCAGGTCTTATGGACCTGGGTTTGTATTTTGGTAGCCCTAAGTGAGTCTGACTCGAACACCTTAAAAGTCTGGTTTGTAGACTTTGAAAAGTCGATTGTATCCGGGGTTTTCCGCCATAGAGAAGTTGCGTAAACCTTGATTTTGACTAGAAAGTTATCTCCCAACGGGGTGCAGAACTCAATTCAGGGATGGCTTTTCTGCGAAGTACGCGCGCGCGCGACTGGCAACTTCCACCGGAGCGTAGAACTAAATCTAGGGGTGGGTTATTCGGAAGTATTAAAGGCGAAGGGCTCTAGGGGGCATAAACAGATCAAAATGGCCTGAAAAAGGAGATAGGAAAATGGCGGTAAGTATACGGTTAATAGGCGGTGAGAATACCGGAAGAATACCCTAAGAACACCGCAAAAACGTACAATTAAAATCAAGAGCGAGCGGATGAAAAGGTGCTAAAGTTGAGTCAGACACATGCGGAATTTACTTTATGGGGTTAAAGCTTGAAAACAAAATTTCTAATCTTACTGGTTGCCTTGCCGCTTTATTCGGGGTGCGGCAAATCCCCCTCTTCACCATCACCATCTACACCAACGCCAACCCCTGTACCAACTATAACAGTCTCGTTTACTGAAAACTTTTCTTGTATTCCCTTTGCGACAGATCAAGCCTCTCAATCAAATTTAGGAATTGACGAATTATATCTTTTTACATCTTTTACCACTTGTTCTTGCGTCCCATCAACAATGGTTGCCCCATTAACGATGAACCTGAATGGGTATATTGGTGTCTATAGTCCAAGTTTTCATTCCTTTCCAGTTTCAACAATAGGTGCGGGCGGTCAAGGAATTGGAATTGAACTACTTTCTATGCCAGCAACTTTAGGGCAAGCATTAACTTGGATAACGAATTTAACCGTCCCGACAGCCGATCAAACTCAGGCTACCGCTAATGATATTCCTGCTAATTTTTATACAAATACTGCCGAATTTCCTGTTTCCTTTGGTTGGCAATTAGAGGCTTACGCTGATTATCAATTTGGCGGAAGTGCTAATGCTTATCCATTAGGTACCGAGGTAAGAAACTGGAGTGCGCCAATTTCCACATTCACCAATCTTCAGAGCCCTCAAACCGTCATTTTTAATATTCCAGTTACCGTTCCCTGAAATGAAAAAACCTAATTGGTACGAGGGTAACGAGGAAATAGCTGATCTTCAATGGACAACTGCAAGCCCAAACGATCCTAAACTTTGTTCGGCCTGTAAGACCAGAGCTGGCAAAACCCCAAAAGAAATCGAAGTCTTAAACGATGGATACCCCATCAAAACCCCTTGCCATGATGGATGCAGATGCGCATGGGCACCAAAGGTTAAAAAAATATCTGAAATCCTACCCCCGGAGCTCTCAAAAGGAATCGGAGAATTTAAAGAGATGAAATATAATCCTGAAGTAGCTAAATCATTTTGGGCAAATTACCAAACCACTAGTAACAATAAACAAAAGTCCCCCACTAAAAAGAAAAAATGAATAAACGAGCGGTTATTTATTGCAGAGTATCGACAAAAGAACAAATCGACAATAACAGCTTGTCATTACAAGAAAAGGATTGCCGGAAATACTGTGAACGAGAAGGTTTTGAAGTTGTAAAAGTTTTTATTGAAAAAGGGGAATCTGCCAAAACAGCTGACAGGACCGAATTAAAAAAACTTTTAGAATTTTGTGAACAAAACAAAAAGAATTTAAACGCCGTCATTTTCAATGAACCGACTCGATTTAGCAGAGATACACTTGATTACCTAATTCTGAAAAAGCAGCTAAAAAGTCTTGGTATTGCTTTTAAAAGCCCCAATCTTGTAATGGACGAATCTTCCGATAGCTATTTAAAGGAAATGTTTAATGTCCTTATGGGCGATATAGAAAACAAGAAAAAAGCAGAACGTACAATCCGAGGGATGAAAGAATCCGCGACTCTTGGCCGATGGAACCATAAACCCCCGCTAGGTTACATTTCAGGTTTAGATGCTTTTGGAAAAAAGACCATTCTCTCCGACAAAGAAAATGCTCCTTTTATCAAAATGGCTTTTGAGAGTTTTTCAGAAAGCGGGCATACAAAACAAGCGGTCCTAAACAAACTTACAGAAAAGGGTTTTCGTGAACGTAACGGCAAGAAGATTAGTCCTCAACACTTCGATAAAATCCTTAGAAATCCAATTTACGCCGGATGGAACATTGAAAAAAAGTGGGCGATAAAAGAAAGGGGAAATTGGGAACCATTAATTAATGTCGAAACATACGATAAAACCCAAGCGAAATTAAATCGGAAAACACCTCTCTCCGCCCGAAAAAAGATTAACCCTGACTTCCCTTTAAGGGGTTATGCCCTTTGTTTTGCTTGTGGCCAGCCCTTAACCGCGAGTTGGTCAAAAGGAAAAAACAAAAATAAAAAATTCGGTTATTACTACTGTCAAAAAAACGATTGCAGAAAGACCTTCATCCCCAAAGACGAAGCCGAAACGATGTTTACCGATGCCATGAGAAGGGTAAAACTCCAACCTGAAGTTCTGAAGAAAATAGCAAAATGGCTTAACGAACAAGCCAAAAAGGGGTTGGAAAGGGATGCGAAACTAAGTGAACAACTAATCGTTGAAATTAACCAACTCAGAAGGCAAAAACAAAGGTTTGTAGAGGCTCGTTTTATCGATGGGACCTTAGATCAAAATACATACCAGGAACAAGTCAATCGTATTGGTCTTGAAATTAGCCAACGGGAAGAAACTCTAGAATCGTTGACAAAAACCGATATATTCTTCGACATTGAACAAATGTTTTTCCATGCAAATTTGCACTATTTTGAACTCTTAAATATCCCTTGGCATATGGGCGATATTGAAGAAAAACAAAAGATTCAAAGATTACTTTGGCCCAAAGGGGCAAAGATCGAAAAGGGTAATTATCAAACACCCGAAACACCTGATATTTTAAAGCTTATAAACGAATTCGATGGCAAAGAAACAAGTATGGTAGCCCCACGGGGAATCGAACCCCGATTTAATGGCTGAGAACCATCCGTCCTAACCGTTAGACGATGGGGCCCTACCGCTTCAGCGACTCGCGCATCAACAACGAGGTCAGAATTCTAAGAAAACTAGGGACAATTTACAACTTCTAAAATAGGCCTCAAATCAGGGGTTGGAGGGCAATGGGTCGAATACGGTCTTCACCGTGACAACCTTGCCGAAGCCCTTGAGCGTCCCTTCCAGCTCCGCCGGACCGCACACCACCAATACCCAATCTTTCCTCGAAAGGATGTCCTGCGCCGCCAGGGCCGCCTGCTCCAGCGTGACCGACTTCACCTTTTCCCGGTACTGGGCCAGGTAATCGTCCGGATAATCGTTGAAATCAAGCGAAGCCCGGTAAGCCACCAGGTCGAACGGAGACTCGAAGTTATAGGCGAACTCCTCGATCATGGACTGCTTGGCCTCATCCAGTTCTTTCGGCGTCGGACCGATCTGGGCGTAGAGGGCCATCTGGTCGAACATCAGCGACAGGTATTCCTTCACCGAGTCGGGCCTGGTGCCACCCACGATCTGGAAGGGCCCGGTGATGTTATAGGGCAAAAAGTAGCTGTCCACGAAGTAGGCCAGTCCCCGGTCGGACCGGATCTTGGACATGAGCCGGGAGGTGAAACCCGACCCGCCGAACACGTAATTGGCCACCTGCAGGGGAATATCCCGGGGGTCATGGCGCTTCAGGCCGGGCAGGCCGAGGCGGACGAACACCTGGGTGACATCCTTGGGGAAGAAATAGATGGCCGGGCCCAGGGGCGCGCCGTCGGTGAAGACCGGGCCTGGCTCCTGCTCTTTCCAACCGCCGAAGAGGCTGTCCAATTGGGTGAAGACCTGGTCCTCGTCGAATTTACCCGCGACCGCCAGGACCGCTCCCTTGGGGCCGAAATGCTTCTTATAAAAGGTCATGGCGTCATCCCGGGTGAGCTGGGAAGCCACCTTGGGGGTGGACCAGCGCCCGTAAGGGTGGTGTCCGAAGAGGGCCTTGGTGAAGAGCACCCGGGTGATGGAATCAGGCGTGTCCTCGGTACGGGTCAGGCTGTCGGCCATGGTGGCCTTGTCGGTGGCCAACCGCAGGGGGTCCATCTGGGGCCTGAGGACCATGTCGGCGAAGAGTTTCAGGATGTCAGCCACATCGCCCGAAAGGCAGTTGAAGCTTGCCTTGAAATCCTCCTGTTCGGACTCGCAGGTGAAGGCCGCGGCCCGGTTCTCCAGGGCCTCGTCGAAGGCTTCGGGTTTAAGGTCCCCCGCCCCGCCATTGCGCATAAGGGCGGTGGAAAGACCCGCCAGGCCTTCCTTGCCGTCCGGGTCCAGGACATTCCCGCCCGGGATGAGCAGGGTGGCCGAGACCAGGGGCATCTCGTCATTCTTGAGGAAGAGAACCTTCATCCCGCAGGAGAGGAAGCGGACATGGATGTTGGGCACGGTGATCCGGAGGGGCGGGGTCGCCGGCACCACGGGCGGCTTGGCGAAACAAAGCCTTGGACCACAGAGGCACAGGGACACAGCCAAAACCACTGCGAAGATTTGGGGGATCTTCAAGAATCCACTCTTTATTTTTTCTGTGGCTCTGTGTCTCTGTGGTGAACCATGGGTAATTGGATTTTTCATTGGCCCACCTCCTTATCCAGATAGGCAATGGTGCGGTTATCCTTCACCAGGTATTTGGCCGCTACCGCCTGTAGGTCCTTGGAGGTCAGGGCCCGGACCATCTCGATGTATCTCGTCAGGTACCGCCAATCGCCGTGGACCGCCTGGTTGTAAGCCAGGTCCTGGGCCAGGCCGGAGGTGGAGGTCTTGCCCCAGAGGTAGGTGGACTCGGCCGCGCGGCGGGCACGGTCCAATTCCGCGTCCGTGACACCCTTGGCCTGGATATCCGCCAGTTCCTGGTCGATGGCACCGATGACGCCGTCCGACGACTGGCCGGGCGCCGGGTTGAACTGCATGACGAAGAGGTTCGGGTCCCGGTCGCCCGGATAGCCGGTGGAGGCGGAGATGGAGGTCACCATCTTCTTGTTGAAGAGCAGGTCCTTGACCAGGCGTGAGGTGTTGCCGCCGGCCAGGATGGTGGAAAGCACGTCCAGCGCCAATCCGTCCGGATGGGGGAAGTTTGGCATGTGCCAGCCCATCATGACCATGGGGTCGGCGTCGAATTTCACCCTCACCGTCCTCTGGCCCTGCTGGGGCGGTTCCTTCGTCCAGTCCTGTTTCAGGGGCTTGACGCCCTTGGGGTTGGGCACCGTGCCCAGGGTCCGTTCCAGGATAGGAAGGATCTCGGACGCCTTCACCCCGCCCACCACCGCCAAGACCCCCCGGTCGGGCCGGTAGGTCTGCTGATAGAAGGCGACGGCGTCAGGCCGCGTCAACTTCATGATGTCGGACATCCAGCCGATGGTCGGGTCGCGGTAAGGCGAGGCGGTGAAGGCGGTGGATTCCAGCGCCTCTTCCAGCTTGCCATCCGGGTTGGACTCGGTGCGCCACCGGCGCTCCTGGGCCACCACATCCCTTTCCGAATAGAACTCGCGGAAGACCGGGTGGCTGAGGCGGTCCTTCTCGACGGTGGCGTAAAGCAGGACCTTGTTGACCGGAAGGGTGATGTGGTAGTTGGTGACGTCCTGGCTGGTCCAGGCGTTCAGGCTCTGGCCCCCGTTACGGGTATATATAGAAGAGAGCTCGTCCTTGACCGCCACCTTGTGGTGCTCTTCCTGCAGGGCCTTCATTTGGGCGGCCAGGTCCTTCAGTTTGTCCATGGAGGGTTCCAGCTTGGCCTTCTCCTCGTTCATGGCCTCGGCGACCTTATCCATCTTTTCCAGGATGGGTTTTTCCTTGGCGTAGGAGAGGGTACCGATGGTCTGGGTGCCCTTGAACATCATGTGTTCCAGCATGTGGGGCAGGCCCGTCTTGCCCTTGGGAGCATCCTGGGCGCCGACCGGCTGCATGAAGGAGAAGGATACGACCGGAACTCCCGGCCTTTCCACGATGAGCACCCGGAGCCCGTTCTTGAGGACCTTCTCGACCACCGGCAGGTCCAGGCCCGGGCTTTTGGAGTCGTCCTGGGCCAGGACGGGAGTGGATAGGATGGGACTGACAGCGAACAAAAGACAGGCGAGACTTCGTTGGATGAGGTTCATGTTTTCTCCCAGGAGAGTCTAGGCACAGGATTATAACCAATCAAAGGTAGGAATAACCATACCCGAAGGGAGGGTTGGTCAGAACGAGAACGCGATGTGAAGACCGGCGGTCAAACCGCTCAGGTCCACCTGCGCCGTGCGCCAACCGGTCGGGACGGTGGCACTGCTCGGGTACAGGCTCAACAAGGGGTAGGTCGCCCCGGCGTTCGCGTTGTAATAAAGTTTGACGTCCTGGCCGTCATAAGCCCCGCCCTTGACCGAGGCGGAGAAATTATCCGCGGTGCACAGTTGATACCCGACCGCCGGGCCGATGGTGAAAGTGTTCCCCAGTTTGTAATCCATCCCCAGTTCGATCTTGCCGCCGATGCCCATGCCCATCATGTTGCCAGTCGTGCCCCCGTAGTTGTTCGTCAGGTTCAGCATGACGGGCGCCACCATGGGCCCGACCGAGCCCCAGAACCTCATGTCCCCGCTCCCGAAGAAGTAGCGGAAGTTGACCCCCACCGGGATGGCGCTGATATCGAAAGCGTCCGTTTGCGTCGTCACTCCCGCGCCAACATTTTCGGTGACTTGCTCGCTGAAGGTTCCCACGGCCGCGTAGCCCAAGGTCAGTCCCAATTCCATATCCGGTCCCATTTTCAGGTCCCCTTCAAAACCGATATTGGGATATCCCTGCGGCACGGTAGCCGTATAGGTCAGACTGGGATCCATGGCCTGTAGGCCTTGGAAGAAGACCGTGGCCGCCGCGGCTTCCGCCTTGAAATCGGCCAGATCGACCATGACGAACTCCGGTTCCAGACGCACCTGGTAGTGGGTATCATCCGCGGGCGTATAGGCCCGGCCCGAGGAGGCGACCGAATCGGCCACCACCTGTCCATCCACCCATTGCTGGTCCTCCGGGGAAAGTTTGGCCCTCAGTTGGGCCACGTAGGCCTCGATGGAGGGATTGGCCTGGCGTTTGTCCGAGAGGGTCAGGTTCAGCGCCGCGTCCTTGATGTCGCCGATGGCGATCTGGGAAGCGCCCAGGTAATAGTAGGCTTTCGAGTCGGAGCGGTTCTCCCTGGTCGCCTGTTGGAAAAGCGGGATAGCGGCCTGGAACTGCTTTTGCTGGTAAAGGGCGACCCCCTGGTTAAAAGAGTCGCTGGTCCCGGTCACGCCCGGCATGGGAGGTTGGGCGGTCGAGTTCACCTTGGCCTGGAGGGACTGGATGAAGGCGTTGAGCTGGGGATTGGGCTGGATGGTCTGGACTTTCTGATAGTCGGCCAGGGCGCCCTGATAATTGCCCGTGGCGTAATAACAATTGGCTCGTCCCTGGAGGGAGGCGGTGTTGTTGGGGTCCAGGCTGATGGCCGCGGAGAAATACTGGATGGCCTGGGCGTAGTTCTTGGCGTTATAGAGCTGGAGTCCGGCGTTGTAATAATCGGTCGCGGTCGCGGCCAAAAGGGCGGAAGCGGAAAGGAGGAATAACGACAAGGCCATTAAGCGGAAGGTGATCGGGTGGCGCATGGCAGGTCCTTAAATAATGTTTTTCAAGACAAGACTCATCAAACGCCAATAGTTTATCAAACCGTTGGGGCTTTTGACGAATTTTAGAAGGGGGGATGTTTACTAAAATTTTACGGAACAACTATTTCACTTTAAAATCAGGCATTTTTTCGTCCATTTGCCGGCATTGGTCTCAATGAATAAGTAATAAAGGCCATTGGCCAGGGCGATTCCATTTTGATCCCTCAGGTCGAATGGGATATCGACCGAACCCTGGACCATGGGATAGGAGACCTCGAAGACCTTCCGGAAGGAAAGGGTATACCAGCGGACCCTTATATAAGAGGGCCGTTCCAGGTTCCAGATCAGGCGCATGGGGCCTGGGCCCGTCACAGGATTGGGACAAAGGACCGGACCCACGCCCGGGGTAGGTGTGATAGTCGGCGGTAAGGGCGTACTGATCGTGGTGTCCGTCGGGGAGAAGGTCCAGGTCGACGTTCCGGTGTAAGTAAAAGTCGGGCTGGGCGGGACCGGGGTAGAGGTCTTGGTGGCGGTGAAAGTATCCGCGGAGGTACGGGTAGGTGTGGGGGTCCCGGTTGGGGTCCAGGTATTCGTGAGGCTGGACGTAGAGGTGGTGGTCGCGGTCGTTGAATCCGTGGGTGTGGCCGTAAAAGTATCCGTCGGTGAAAGCGTAGCCGACGGTGAGGCTGTGCGGCTCGCGGTGAGCGAAGGCGACGGCGTAGACGTCGCCGTAGTCGAATCCGTCATTGTTACTGTTTGGGTAGGAGTCCAGGAGGCTGTCGCGCTCGGCGCAGTAGAATCCGTCGAAGTCGCCGTCGATGTCCCCGAAGGAGTGGCGCTAGGGGGAACGGGAGTATGGGTGTTCGTGTCCGTGAAAACGGCGGTAGGCGTATCGGTCGGCGGGACAGGGGTATTCGTCTCTGTATTCGTAAAGGTGAAAGTCGATGTGTTCGTAGGCGGTACTGGCGTATGCGTTCTGGTGTCCGTCGAGGTCGAAGTATTCGTATCAGTGAACGTGAATGTATTGGTCCAGGTCCCTGTGGAAGTAGAGGACGCGGTTGCCGTGTTCGTTCCGGTCGTTGTTGACGTGGGGGTATTGGTCCGAGACACCGTCCAACTCGATGTCGGGGTATAAGTCATGGTGTTTGTGGGCGTCGGACTCGCCGTTGAGGTGATCGTGGGCGTGTTGGTAAAGGTCCTGGTCCAGGTCGAGGTGGGCGTGGCGGTCGGCGGATAACAGGCGTAGGTGTTAAGGTTGGGCAATTGGGACTGGTTAATGACGTAGGGGCTGTTATAGACCTCCTGTACATGAGCCAGGGTGTTGGTGTTCCCGTCCGAGACCATGTTGCCCCAGGTCATGAACCAGGACCAGCCCGCGTCCTGCTGGGTCAGAAGCGCGGGATCGGGGATAGGCCCGTTCTCCGTCATGGCCACCATTTTCTTCCCGCCGAACAGGTTCACCATGTTCCAGAAAGTGGTGGTGGAGGGCGTGTAATCCCCCGCCGGCGGATAGAGGTCGGAACCCACCACGTCCACCATATTGTCCCCCGGATACCAGGGCAGGGCGGAGGAATCGCTGTTTGATACCCAGACCCAAACGAGGTTGTTCAATCCCCAATGATTGGTAAAGCGGTCGTACATGAGGTTATAGAGGGCCGTACAGGGGGCCGCTCCCTGGGCGCCCCACCAGAACCATCCTCCCTGGGCCTCGTGCAGGGGACGCCAGAGGACCGGGATGCCCAGGTTACGCAGGCGTTGGAGCTGGTAACCCACCATGTCCAGGTCCGCCACGATGGCGTTGTATCCCGCCGAGCTGGGATTGTTCATGGCATCGGCGACATTGAAGGTGGTGGCGGCGGTGTAGAAACCCTTGTACCAGGGCTCGGCGTTGTTGTTCAAAAGGTCCATGGGCGCGATCCAATGCCACTGGTACTGCACGATGCCCCCCGCCTGGGCCCAGGCGATGGCGTCGTCCACCGAGCCGGTGTCGGTGCTGGCGCCGTTGGCGATGGAGGAGGCGTCGTAATACTCGAAGTCGAATCCCCCGATAGCTTCCTGTTTGCCGATGTTGGCCTTCACCCAGGTCGTGTCCGTCCCGCCGGAGAGGATGTTCTTGCCGTAATGGTCCACCAGGTAGCACCAGAGGGCCTGGGCCTGAGGCGAGGGGTTGGGCGTGACCAGGGTCCGGGACACGCTCAAGGGAGGCTCGATGACGGCGTTGACGGTGAAATAATCCACGTCGATATAGCCCCAATTGGAGGTGACGCCCACCGTATTGGTGCCGGCGTTCAGGAAGACCGCCCCGGCGGAGATCATCTGCCAGCCGGAGGTCTGGGGGAAGGCGATGCCCCCCTGGTCGCCGCCGTTCACCAACAGGTCATTGGTCTTGGGGCCGTAGGGAGAGGCGAACTGGATGCCGATGCTGTACATGCCGGCGGAGGGGACATTGACCGTGACCTGGACGCCGTCGCCGGCGTTGACGATGTTGTCCACATAACCCGAGCCCGAGTAACCACCCAACGCCGTGTCGACCCTGGCCCCGCCAAGCAGGGTGCCGTTCTCGGCCTCATACTGGACGGCCCAGGCGCCCGTGGAAACGAAAAAAAGCGCCGTCAGAAAAAATAACAGTAATGGATGTCTCATCGAATACTCCCGCTTTCAGGCGGCTTAATATTTTTAGTCCCGCGTTTTTCAAGATATCCGCGCCGTTCCAAAAACGCGGTAAAGAAGGGGTATATTTCAAAATGGGTCCGGCTTAGGACCGCCCCTGCCCTTTTATAGACCGACCCTTTGGGGCAGGCCAAAACTGGCCGTCTCCGGCGTTTTGCGGATCCTGATCTTGGCCAGGGCCCGAGCCGTCTCGTTGACCTGGTAATCCAACCGTTGGATCGCCTCCAGTACCCTTTGGCGGGTCGGCTCCGCGACCAGGGGATGTTGGTTCAGGATGCGGGATACGGTGGTCGGGCTGACCCCAGCTTCCTTGGCCACATCCGCCATGGTGCTTCCCCTCCTGAGCGAAAACCCATCGCCGTTGAATTTGGTCCTTGTGTCTTTCATCTTCCCTACTCCTTCATCGATGTTTTCCTCCCAACTGCCGCTCAACGAAGTATCAGAAGTTTCCCCATGCTCTTGCCCTGAGCCGTCTGGACCTGGATGTAATAAAGACCGTTCGCCAATTCCCTTCCCCATCGATCAACCGGCGGCAGGGACAGGTCGTTCGGCCCCGCCGAGAGGTTCCGGAACGTCTCTTCCCGCGCCATCCGGAAACCCGCGGTGAACAGCTTGAGCTTCAACCAACCCTGGGCGTCCTGGAGGACCACCCGAACCTGGAGAGGCCCTGCGCCAATCCAGGGATTGGGATAAGGGATGGGCGCGGAGAGGACCGCGTTCTCCGTCGGGGTGGAGGTAGGGCTAAAGGTTTGGGTCGGCGTGGCGGTCCAGGTCGGGGGGACCGGTGTCCAGGTGGAGGTATGTGTCGGGGTGGAGGTCCAGGTTAGGGTAAAGGTTGGGGTATGGGTAGAGGTGAAGGTATAGGTAGGCGTCGAGGATGGGCTCGGCGGGACCAAGGTATCGGTGCGGGTGGTCGTGAAGGTAGGTGTCCCGGTGAAGGTCGAGGACAAAGTCGAAGTGGCCGTTGAGGTGGGCGTCGTCGAATTCGTCGCGGTGGCGCTTGGGGGCACAGGCGTAAAAGTCTTGGTAAAGGTGGAAGTGGATGTACTTGTTCTCGTCGGTGTATTGACCGGTGTATCCATTCCAGTCGGGGTCGGACTGGGCGGTACGGCCGTATTCGTCTTCGTGCCAGTGGACGTAGCGGTGGGTGTTCCGGTTCCCGTAGATGTCGCGGTCCCGGTCCCGGTCGGTGTTGAGGAAGCGGTCGGGGTCTGGGAAGCCGTCCCGGTCGGGGTCAAAGTTGGGCTTGGGGTCCAGGACGCGGTCGCCGTCGGACTGGGCGGTAGGGGGGTGGCGGTCCAGGGATCCGTGGCCGTCGAGGTGGGCGTGGACGAAGCGGTGGCCGTGTCAGTGACGGTGGGGGTCGGGCTGGGCGGCACGGGCGTGTTCGTCCGGGTATCCGTGGAGGTGTCGGTAGCCGTAGATGTTAATGTGGAGGTGGAGGTCGCGGTTGAAGTCGAAGTACGGCTGGGAGTGGAACTGGGTGTCATGGAAGCCGTGGAAGTGGGAGTGCCCGTGAAGGTCCGGGTGGCGCTATTGGTAGCCGTAGGCGTGGCGGGCTGGGGAATGATCTGGATGGCTTCCACCACCGCGTTGGCGTCCGGGCTGTTCGTCCCCGTGAATTGCAGGGTGATGATCCCCGTTTGGGGCGCGGTCACATTGAAAGTCTTGACCAGGGCGGCGTTGGCGCCCACCTGGGCGAAGATATCCAGGTTCGCCAGGACCGTGGTTCCATCGGCCAGGACGTTGAAAACCCTATCGCCGACGCCGTCATCCGCGGCGGCGGTCTCGGCGAAATAAAGCGAGACCTGGTAGTTCCCCGCCGGCACATTGAACGCGTAGCTGAAATTGGCGCCCCAGCGCTGGGTGTCATAAAGGGCGGGGTCGGTGGCGCCGGTGATGGCGGTCCCCTGGTTGGCGGCCGAGCCTCCGGTGAAATTGGTGTCGGCCGACCAGGCGACGCCCCCAGCCGCGCCGTAGGCCGGGCCGCCCGCGTTCACCCGCCAAGTATTGGAAACGATGGGTGTGGGGGTGGACGTGAAGGTAGCCGTGGGTCCACAAGCGGGTTGGGTGACGCTTTGCAGCCAATCATAGACCTGGTTTCCCTCGTAGGAGGTCCGGTCCCAATTCCAATCCGAGATCAAAAGCGGGGTGGCCTCGGTGCCGAGTTCCCAAGCCATTCCTCCGTAAACATAACCCTTGTCATTATTCCCGTTCATCCAGTCGATCACCGAATTCACGAAGGCCCCGTTGTCCGTGGTGTTCTGGCTGTTGCCGAATTCCTCGATCAACACCGGACCGTAGCTGAGGGCCGGGTCGATGTTCTGCTGCCAGAGGGTGTTGCAGTTGCATCCCCCCTTGTTGTTATAGATATGGCCGGTGTAGACGATCCCGTTCCCGCCCGGGTCGGTCACCGGGCTCATGCCCTGGAAATCCCAGGAATAACCCAGGCCCCCGACCAGACAGATATTCTGGGCGTAAGTACCGCTGGCGTAGGTCCCGCCGCCGCTCTGGGTAGCGCGGATCTTGTTCACGATGGCCTGAAAACCGGGAGTGGAAAAACCCTCGTTGGCCGTACCGCCGTTCAACCAGACGGACCAGGAATTGGGATAAGGCTCATTGAAAACATCGAAGATCACGGAAGGGTTGTTGGCGTAACGGGCCGCCACGCTCTGCCAGAAGACCAGGCTGTTCTGGTCCGGCATTGAATACTGGCCTGTGGCCGACCCCGCGGGGCCATCCCCGGACCATTGCAGATCCAGGTCGCAATAGAGGTTGGCGCTGTTGCAATAGGCCACGATTGAATCCACGATACCCTGGTAGGCGGCCTGGCTGGTCCCTCCCCGGCTGCTTTGGGCGTTGCCATCCCACCAATCCTGGTCGATGGCGATACGGACGCAATTGGCCTTCCAAGCGGCGGCCGCTTCTTGCACGGTTTGCAGGATGCCTTCGGTGACGCCGTTGGTGGTCTGCTGGCCGTTGGCGGACCATTCCAGGCAGTCCACGTTGACCCCCACCAGCCGGACGGTGCAACCTCCGTTGGCGGTGACGATCTGGTTCCCGGAAACCTTGAGCATGGGAGGAGCGGCCTGAAGGGCCAAGGGCGCCAAGAAAAGGGATAGGAAGACGGCCCCCATCAGCCGGGCCTTCACGAAGATCGATCTTATCTTGGAACCTTTCACGGTTTCCGCCTTGCTCAGATGGTTTTCGGGCTCTCCGAACCCCGCGGTTCAGCGCGGGTTTCGGGACCTCTCCCTAACAACTAAATCCCTCCAGCAAGCGCTTTTATTCCATGTTTCCCGAACTATTTATCCGCCTGAAATAAGGGTTTTTGGCCATAAAAAAAGCCGGGGCGGTTTTGACCACCCCGGCTTTCCACCTTTTTCGACCAACTCAACCCCTCATTGGCCCCATTGGTACTCTTCCCAGGTATTGATGGCTGTGGCCCTGGCTTCCAGGTTATTAGGGTCGTTCCAGGTACTCACATAATCGTTGTTGGCCTGGGCCTGGAGGGAGATCAACCCGTTCCCGTCGTCGATCCATTTGAACTTCTCCCAGGTGTTGACCGTCGCCGCTCTGGCCTCCAGGGGCGCGTTGGCGGTCGCCGTCCAGGCGCTGACATAAAGGTTGTTCGCGTTCGCCTGAAGGGCGATCAAACCGTTCCCCGCGTCCACCACCGTGAACCTTTCCCAGGTGTTGACCGCCGTGGACCTGGCCTGCAAGGGCGCGTTGGCGGTCGCCGTCCAGGCGCTGACATAAAGGCCGTTCATCTGGGCCTTCAGCCAGATGGTCTTCCCGATGGGCGCGCCCGCCGCCGGTGTGGGGGTCAAGGTCGGCAAGACCGCGGTCGGAGTGCTCGTCGGCGAGGGCGGCAAGGCGGTCGGGGTATAGGTAGGAGGCACCGGCGTCAAGGTCGGCGTCGCGCTCGGCGGCACAGCCGTCGGGGTGTCGCTGGGCGGGACCACGACCGATGTGAAGGTCGGGGTCGGCGGGACCGGCGTGGCCGTCGGGCTGGGCGCCCCGAAGGTTCCCATTTGATATTCCTCCCAGGTGTTGACCGCCGCGGCTCGCGCCTCCAGCGGCTGGTTCGGATCGTTCCAGGCGCTCACGAACAGATTGTTCGCGTTCGCCTGAAGGGCGACCAATCCATTGCCCGCGTTCACCAGACGGTACTGTTCCCATGTATTCACCACCGCCGCCCTCGCTTGCAGGGGCGCGTTGGTCGTGGCGGTCCAGGCGCTGACATAAAGGCCGTTAGCCTTGGACTGCAAGGCAATCAAGCCGTTACCCGCGTCGACCACCGTGAAACTTTCGTTATTGCCGGCGGTGGAGACCCTGGCTTCCAGGGGGGCGTTGGCTTCCCCGGTGGAAGTGGTCACATAATCGCCGTTCATCTGGGCCTTCAGCCAGATGGTCTGGCCGATAGGCGGAACAATGGTGGGCAAGGGGGTGGCCGTCGGCACGGGCGTAGGCCCATGGTAATTGGCCAGATCAGGCAGCTTGTCCAGGGTGATGACCTTGGGATTGTTGTAGACGTTGTTCAAGTAAGAGGGAGTGCTCTTGCTTTGGGGGAAACCGGCCCAGGTCACGAAGTAATCCCACATGTAAGGAGTGGAATTGGGGTCGTCCGGTTGGTTGCATTCGGCCAGGGCCAGCAATTTCGAGGAGAAGTTGCTGCGCATGTAGTTGTAGGTGTTCTGGCTGGTGGCGTAATCCGATACCACCACGTCCACATATTGGTCGCCCGGGTACCAATCGGTGTTGCCCGAGGTGTTGTCGCCCGTGTTGGCGACCCAGCACCAGATGAGGTTGTTCAGATGGTGCACATTGACGAAACGGTTCCACATGAGCTGATAGAGCTGTTTATAGGGGCCGGGGCCCGAGGCGCCCCACCAGAACCATCCGCCCTGGGCCTCGTGCAAAGGCCTCCAAATGACGGCGATTCCCGCGTTCTGAAGGATCTGAAGCTGGGCCGCGATGGCGTCCAGGTCCCGGATCATGTTGGCGTAATCGGTTCCGCCCGGATTGGCCAGGGTATTGGCCAGATTGAAGCAGGTGGCGTAGGTATAAAACCCGCTGTACCAGGGGCCGGGGCTCAAGCAGTCGGGGGCGTTCCAATGCCAGCTGAAACCCACGATGCCGCCGCCGCCCTGGGCTTGGGGCGTGTTGACCCAATTGATGGCGGTGGTGGTGTCCGTGCCCACCGCGCCATAGGGCGCCCGCGAAGGCGAATAGTCCATGAAATCGAAAGTGACGATGGCGGGATATTTGCCCGTGACCGACTTGATGTAGTTGGAGTCGTTGATCCCATAGACCCCTGAGATGATGTTGGTCTGGAACTCATCCGACATGAATTTGTAAAGATTCTGGGTGGCCTGGGTGGAGTTGGGGTTGACCAATCCGGTCCCCACGCCCGGCACGGCCTTGGCCGTAATACCCGAGGCGGTGGTGGTCGCGGCGGTGGGTACCTGCTTACCGCAACCGGACAGGAACGCTCCCGAACCAAAAACGATGACAGCCACGGCTAAAAAAAATCGCTTCAACATGGGTCCTCCTTGTGATGGAAGGGCCTTGAACAAGCGCCCTCCAAACACTGAATCCCGCGAGGGGACGGGATTATTCCCTCGAAGGCGGGCCGTAAAAAAATAAAAAATTATTGGGAAGGGTTTAACGTGTGAGGGCGAAAGATCAGGAAAGGCTCAGGGCTTGGCGGCTTTGTACCTTTCCAGCCAATCCTTGAGGTTCTGATTATCCGGCCTGAGGCGCAGGACCTGCTCGAAACATTGGACCGCCGAGTCTTTTTGCTTCTGTTGGAAATAAAGATTCCCCAATTTCCACCAGTAGTCCGGGTTCCGGGGGTCGGTCTTGATCAACCCCAGGTATTGCTGGGTCTCCGCCTCTTCTTGGGAAGGCGAGAGGAGCGCCGTCCCCTCCTCTCCCGCTACCACCGGCACCTTGAATTTCACCTGCACCGCCGAACCGGAAGGTTCCTGGGGAGCGACCGTGGGCACTGGGACCTGGACCAGGACCTTCTGGTAGACCGTGACCGGGACCACCGCCACTTCCTTGGGGGTCTGGGGAAATTGGTAGCCCAGACTCAGCCGGTGGGAAGCGCCGAAATCGCCAAAGGGCACATAAGCGTAGTCCAGGCTGAACTCCCGCCAACGCAGGCCCGCCCCGATGGAGTAGGCGGTGGAGCCGCCGGCGATCTGGCCGTCCAGGGGCAATTGGTAGCCTGCCCGCAATAGGAACGCCTGGTCCACATCGCCCTCCAAACCGCACATCAATCGGCTGATGCCCTGGGGCTGCCAATCCCCGGACAAGGCCAGCAAAAGGTCTTTGTTGGGGTCCACCGGCAACAAGTAGGACCCTCCCGCCTGCAGGTCCTGGGCCAGGGCGCTTCCTCCCATGTCGGTCCCCAGGTTGGAATAGGCCGCGCCTAATCGAAGACGGGGCAAGGGCATCCACAACGCGCCGAAGCTGAGGGATATCTCGTTGTAAAGATTGTCCACGATCTTTTGCTGAAGTCCCCTGAGGGCGACCCCGGCGGAAAAACCTCCCGCCCATTCCCTGCCCCAGCCTGCCAGGACGGAAACATCCGAGTCGTTATAGGAACCCTGGTTGACCCCGTTGGCGTCCCTCAGGTCCAGGTTCCCCCAATTGACATAGTTCAGGGCAAGCGCCATGCCGTCCCTCTGATCCAACGGAAAGCCGTAGACCAGGGTCTCCTCGAAGGTACCAGCCAGGTAGCTGTTGTGATGCAAGGCCAATTGGGAGGTCGCCAGACCGGACAAGCCGGCCGGATTGAAGAAAACCGCCGAGGTGTCGTCCCCGACACCGACAAAAGCCGAGCCCATCCCGTAAGCCCTGGCCGAGGCCCCAGCGTTATCCAATCCGCCAGCCTGGGAGGCGGAAGGCTGGATGGTCTGGGTCTGGGCCAAGCCAATTCCCGCGCAGGAGGCCAAAAAAGCGTATAGCCAAATGACGTGGGCGAGCTTTTTCAAAGCGGAGGATGGCCGGGACGGACGGGAGGAGGGCGTCATTTCTTGATGGCCAGGACCTGGGCCGACAGTTTCTCCACCCGGCCCGAGGCGTAATCCAGCTCGATGAGATAAAAGTAATGGCCAGGCGCGAAGGAGCGGATGTCCAGTTCGGTTTCCTGCGCCCCGGAAGGTTTGACGTCGCTCAAGGACGCCACCACGTCGCCCATGTCGTTCAATAGGGTGATATGGACCTGCCCGCTCTCGGCCATGGTATAGACGAAATGGACCGTGGGACCGTTGCTGGGATTGGCGAAGACATAGGGTTTGTTCTGGGGAGCGGGGGGCGTGGGAGAGGCGGTCGGGGTCGAGGTCGGGACAGGGGTGGCGGTCCAGGTGAGTGTGGGTGTGGGGGTCAAGGTGGATGTCAGGGTCGGGGTGAGCGTCGGAGTGGAGGTAGCGGTCTTGGTCGATGTTTGGGTGGCCGTGGACGTGCAAGTCATCGTTGGCGAAGCCGTAGGCGAAGCGGTGAGCGTAGGCGACGACGTAGGAGTCCCAGTCATTGTTGTTGTAAAGGTATTGGTCTGGGAGGCTGTCGCGCTAGCCGTAGTCGAAGCCGTCGCGGTATTGGTGGCCGTAGCCCAGCCGATGGAGTCGATGTAGATGACGCCCGTATAGGAAGCGCCTGTGTTATTGATGAGCTTGACGCCGAAGGATCTATCCGGCCCAACGATGGTCGAACCTGTATCCAGTCCCACATTGACCCAAGCTCCCGACGTCATATCGGAGTACGACCCGTTGTCATCCCAAACATAGTTATTGTCCTGGACGAAAGCCTGGGCTTGGATAGCGGAATTATTGGTATAAACATAGGCGCTGAATATGCCCGAGACCGTGACCGAATCCGTATTGTTGGTGAAAACAAAACTGTCCCCATTGAGCCAGTTGATCACCGAAATGGCGGCCGAGTGGGTCCCGGCGTAGGCCAAAGGGGTCGTTACGGCGGCGACCGCGGTGACCGAGGGACAGCAGGTCAACTGGGCCGTCTGGAAGTTCTGCAGGGAGCCAGTCTCGAAGCCGTACTGGGCCGTGTCGGCGATGGTGGGCGTGGGGGTCTGGGCCAGGATCGTCCCGGCGGTGAGGAGGAACCAGCAAGCCAGGCTCAAGGACATCCGGGCTGAGAATATTTTATGGGACATAAGAAATGACCTTACTTTCTTTTTCCCATTTTAAACCAAGCCGGCCTAATTCAGTTCTTATTTGGATTCGATCCGGACTTTTTTCAGCAGGGTATGGGGCCCATTCTGGACCTGGATCTGATAATCGCCGCCCGGCGCGGCGTTGCCGTCCGAGAGACGCCCGTCCCACCGGAAGGACTTCTGCCCCGGGTCCAGCACACCGGCCCAGAGGGCCCTGACTTCCTTGCCCGAGGCGTCGAGGATGCGCACGGTGACCAGCGAGGGCGCGGCGGTCTCCACCAAAACGCTCAATTGGTCGCCTTCCAGTTCCTTGGGCGCCAGGGGAGCCGGTTTGGCCGGAGCGGAAAGAACGGCCTTCACCGCGGGCTGGACCTGGGCGGGAGGGGCCGCGGTTTGAACAGGAAGCTCAACGGGACGCTGGGGCCAGAAACGCACGGCTACCAGGCCCGCTCCCGCGGCCGCCAAGGCCAGCAGGACCTTCAACCCCGTCCCCAGACCGCCGGCGGGCGGGAGATGGATGGGTTTGCCGGGCCATTGATGGTGCGGCAGGCCCGTGGCGATATAGGCGGACTCGGCGATCTGGTTGAACCTGGAAGCCGTCTCGGGTGAGTGGAGCAACAGCTTTTCCAGTTCCTGGGCCTCGGCCTCGGAAAGATCCTGTTGGAAGAATTTTTCGACCAGATCGATCATTGTCCCTTTTCCTCGATGAGCCCCATCACCAGGGCTTTCAGCGCTTCTTTGCACCGGGCCAACCTAGACATCACGGTCCCGATGGGTATGCTTAAGACCTTGCCGATATCGGCGTAGCTTTTTTCCTGCTGGTCCCGGAGTTCCACGATGCTCCTACAATCGGGGCTCAGTTTTTTCAGGCAGTCCCGGACCAGGTCCACCTTATCCTGCCTGTCCTCCTCGGCGTAGCCTTTGGATATCCGCTCCGAGGCGGCCGACTGGTCCAGCGCCTCCAGCTCCTCGTCCAGTTTCATCACCATCCGCGTCCGCTTGCGGATGTGGCGGAAGCAAAGGAACGCGCAGATCTGCGCCAGCCAGGACTTCAAGGGCGCACGGAACTCGAACTCTTTGAGTTTCCGAAAGGCGATGATGAAGGCTTCCTGCACCATGTCCTCGGCGTCCGGGTCCTTGTACCCCAGCACGTTGGCGCAGGTCTTGTACATATAATCCCGGTAAGTCTCGACGAATTCCCGGGAGGCTTGTTCATCGCCCTGGAGGACCCTCTGGACCAATTCCCGTTCTTCCAAAAAGCTCTCCTAACACTAAGTGCTTTAACGTGATGTCTTTATTCCATGGATTATACAGTAATTTTTAGGACCTGCCGGGAAGAGGGAAAAGCTAGGGACAGTTGGAGGAAAAACCTGGTCTGACAAAAGTAAAAGAGGCGGCTGGAGGAAACAGACGGCGGGCTAGGGAATTTTAAATTATTTCGCTTTTCTTCGATATCCTGGCCGATATCCAGGATGATGGCTTCCAAGACATCATCGATCGTTTGCCACATCCCATCTCAAAACGAATGACCTTCTTACCCCTAAGTCCCTCTTGTAGGCTTTTTATTCCCAAGCGTCAAACGCAGGATAAGTTCGGTTGAAACCTTGAATTTACAAAGCGTTTACCGTACTTTCTAGCTTAACCGGAAATCAACCGGCCAAGGGGAGGAAGCCATGAACAAGATCGAGATCAAAAAGGTCAAAGCCGCCGTTCCGAAAGAGCAGCAGGTTGTTTTGGAGCTGAGGACCCTCATCGGCTTTTGGGATCACCAGCTCAAAAAGAGGAAAACCAAGTCGGCAGGTCGGCTGGTTCCGGTCCATTTTGACCAGTATTTCCAGACCCATCCCATCTGTTTGAACTAAGAAGGAGCCGCATGAAAGCCATCCGTATCCATCAGTTCGGCGGTCCCGAAGTTTTGACGATTGAGGAGATTCCCGACCTGAAGCCAGGGCCTGGTCAGGTGTTGATCAGGGTCAAGGCGGTGGGTGTGAACCCAGTGGACGGATACATCCGCTCTGGCACCTATGCCGCCAAGCCCCCTCTTCCCTACACTCCCGGAGCGGACGGGGCGGGGATAGTGGAAGCCATCGGCAACGAAGTGCGTTCCTTCAAGCCGGGGGACCGTGTCTATTTCAACGCCGCCTTGAGTGGCTCCTACGCCGAGCTGACCCTGGTCGGTGAGAACAACGTCCATCCTCTATCGGAAAACCTCACCTTCGCCCAGGGGGCCGCCGTTGGCGTTCCCTATGGAACGGCCCATCGCGCCTTATTCGGAAAGGCCAAGGCCTCGGCCGGCGAAACCGTATTGGTCCATGGGGCCAGCGGGGGCGTGGGCACGGCCGCCATCCAATTAGCCAAGCGGGCCGGCATGACAGTCATCGGGACCGCCGGAACGGACAAGGGCCGGGAGTTGGTGAAGGCCGAGGGAGCCCATCATGTGCTGGACCACCATGATCCCGCTTTCGGGGAAAAATTGCTGAAGATCACCGAGGGCAAGGGAGTCGATGTCATTTTGGAAATGCTGGCCAACGTGAACCTGGGCAAGGATCTGACCTACCTGGCCAAGTTCGGCCGGGTGGTGGTCATAGGCAGCCGGGGGCCGGTGGAGATCAACCCCCGGGATACCATGGGCCGTGACGCGGCCATCCTGGGCATGACCCTTTTCAACGCCACCCCCCAGGACCTGGCTTCCATCCATGGCGACCTGGCGCGGGGTTTCCAGGAAGGTTCCTTAAAGCCCGTCATCGGGCAGGAGTTTCCTTTGGCGCAGGCCGCCAAGGCCCAGGAAGCCGTCACGGTACCCGGTTCCTACGGAAAGATCGTCCTAATACCATAATTTCAAACGGCATATGAACCACCAAGGCACCAAGGGCACCAAGAACACCATAAGAACTTTTCCGTTTTAATAATTCAACTCGGAGCTAATTTTTTGAAAAATCCCCATTTTCTTTTCGATATATAATTCGGCTTTTTATTTTTATCCTCCTTGGTGCCCTTGGTGCCTTGGTGGTTCAATCATCTTTTATAGAGTAAACTACCCCCGTGAAAAAAAGCCCCAACCCCAAACTACTCTTCCTTTTGGATTACGACGGGACCCTGACCGACTTCACTCATAACCCGGAGGATTCCAACCTGACGTCCGAACTGCGCGGCCTGCTCCACGACCTTCGGAAGAAATATCCGGTCATCCTGGTCAGCGGCAGGCATGTGGAAGGACTGAGGAGGGTTTCCAAGCTCAAAAGTTTCCCCATCGTGGGCACCCATGGTTTCGAGGCCAGCCAGCTTCCCGGAGGCCTTCAATTGGCGCCCCTTGCCCATCAGCGCCTGTTTCGAAAGGAAGCGGCGGCCCTGTGGAAAGCCATCCAGGTCCTCAACCAGCGCTATCCCGGCATCCATATAGAGAAGAAACCCTTCTCCTCGACCCTGCATTACCGCAGTCTGAACCTCTCCCCGACGGTGGAGGCAAGACTGCATGGGGATTTCAGGGCCATCTTCAAGAAAACCGTGACCGTCCGGCTCTGGACCTTGCAGGACGGGAAGAAGATGATCGAGGCCATGCCGAAGGGATATACCAAGGGGAAAGCGGTCAAAACGCTCGTCGAACATTTCCCCGGCTACCTGCCCATCTTCGCCGGGGACGACCTCACCGACCTGACGGCCCTCAAGGCCTTGGGGAAAAAGGGCCTGAAAATAGCCGTGGGGAGCCGGATACCCAAGGGCTTTTATGACCTCAGGTTCGACTCCCCACTCGAATTTCTCGATTGGTTGAAGAACTTCAGCGACTAAGGAATATCCTTATTTGTATTTGACGTGACAGCCATAAGGCGCGGTCGTGGGTATGGAGACCGGCTTCCCATCCAACATGGCTTCCTGCAAGGCCCGCTCCACGTAATTCACATACATCTCTCCCTTTTCCGTCTTGGGCATTTCGATGTCATCCAAGGGGTCGTTATCGATGGCCCCGTCATAGATCAACTTGCCCTTGGGGTCGATGATGAACATATGGGGCGTGGTCTTGGCGCCGTAAGCGTGGCCCAGGACGCCCTTGGGGTCCAGCAGGACCGCCGTGGCATTGGACATGGAACGGGTGATGTCCTCGTTGGCGCCCGTAGCGTCCACATAGCCCTCGGTCTTGGGCGCGGAAGAGATGACCTCGAACCAGAGGACGCCTCGGTCCGTCCAGGTCTTCTGGAGCTTCTGCATCTTGCCCTTGTACTGGCTCTTCACGAAGGGACAATCCTGATTGTGCCATTCCAGGACCACGAACTTCCCTTTCATGTCGGCGAGTTTGTGTAATTTTCCATGGCTGTCGGCCGCGTTGAAATCGGGCGCTGCCACGCCCACCTTGGCCGCTTGGGCGGTTGACAGGCCCATCCAGGCCCAGACCGCGATGATCCCTAGGAACGAAATTCTTTTGAACATGACTTCCTCCTGAAATTTAAGGCTTCCCCGTCAAGGGGACATCCACCCAGTAACCGACTTTTCCATCATATCCCTCACCGCTGAGGACTAGCAACCCCTTCATAGAATCAGGCGCCTTCATCAATTGATCCGACTTTTTCAGACCCAGTTCAAAAGAGCCCCTGCCCGCTGAAAATTTCTGGTCAGCGGTGTTGTCGATGACATTAGGATCGGCGGGAAAGAACAGGGCGGTCCTCACCTGGGCGCCAGGCGCCTGGAAAGTCAGCTTGAAACCGTCCTGATCCAACGCGCCGAGCGCCTTCCAGCCTTTGGGAAGTTTTTTTGGTTGGTCCTTGCGGGTCTGTTCGAACAGGGTTTGTGTGGCTTTATCCACGGCCTGGGCCGGCAATGTCAAACGGATCGTCCCTTTACCGGGGATGCACTCTTCCCGGCAGACCAGCCATTTCACATCGGCCTTGAGGGTAACGGGGCTTCCCGCTTGGACATTTTTGGAAACATGGATGGGCGCCATGAGCAAGAGTTGGTCCTGATAGCCGTAATCCATGAGGGAAGGCAGGGGAAGACGGGTGGGCAGGGGCCAGACAAGGTCTCCCGCCTTGAAACCTTTGGGCAGGTGCCAGGTCACGGAAGGCGGAAGCCCCGAATCCCCCGGGTTCAGCCAATAGAGATGCCAGCCTTTATCGATGATGAAATGGATACCCACCATGAAGTCCTTGCCCGGAGTGAATGTCGAGCTTTCCGAAACAAGGGTGGCTTTGATATGGGAGGTTTCGGCTTGTTCATTGCCGAAAGCGGAGGATCGAACCGATAGGACGATCAGAAAACCCAGTATGACGAGGAAACGATTGAGATGTTTCATGATGATTCCTTTGGAGGTTCATTCTGTATCCAAAGGCGCCATCAATGCAACATCCGACGGGCCGGATTATGAACGATAGGTTGTTTTGGCTCTTTGCTCTTCCCTGTATTTGGAAGGGGTTGAGCCTGTTTCCTTGCGGAAAATTTGGATGAAGGTCGAAACAGACTTGAACCCGACCTCTTGGGCGACCCGGGCGATGGGCATGGCCCCCGTCTCCAGCAGGGTCTTGGCTTTCTTGATCCGCAAAGACCTGATATAACCTGGGAAACTCAACCCGGTCATCTCTCGGATCTTCTTCCCAAAGACGATGGGGTGGAGCCCGGCCATCCCGGCCACCTGGCCAACCGGGATCCTTAGGTGAAAATGCTCTTCCAGGTACTTCTTAGCTTTATCTATCCCGATCCCGCCCTCGACCAACCTGGGTTTGGAGATATAAAGGATCAATTGGGCCAGCTGTTCCCGGAATACCAACAGCGCGTCCTGGGCCGTGACGGCCTTCTCCAATTCCGCCTCGCCCGCTTTCTGGAAATCCCTGCGGTCCTCCGAATGGGCCCGGAGGTTCCGAGCGCAAACCTCCCAGAGATGGGCCAGGGCATAGCGGAAATGGATCTGGATCAGGTGGGGGTCCTGGGTCCTTTGGCGCAGGACCGACTCGACGTATCGGTCCCGGAAGGAGTCGATGTTCTTTTGCGGATCACGGCTGATGGCGTCGGTCAATTCCATGAGCCTTTGGGTGACACTTTCCGTGGCTGTGTTGGCGCTTCCCCCTCTCGGCTCGGAGGAGTAAAAAATGACCCTGTTCGTCTCAAAATCCCCCAGATGGATGGCCAATAAGGCCTGGCGGTAGGACTCGTGCAGTAGTTTTCCCGGTGCGACCATTTGCCCCACGCCGACCTGAACCGGGCCCCTCATTTCCGTCTGGGCGAAGGTTTGTATTTTCTTGGCCAGGTCCTTCACCCATTGGTTCTTTTGGGACCGTGCCAGGTTCGCCGGGGGCGAGGTAACGAAAACCAACCCGTAGTCCTCCAGTTTTCCCCCGTAGGTTTCGGGCAAGGTTCGGGCGAAGTGAAAGGCCTTGCGTTGGAGGCGGTAGACCTTGAGGGTTTCCATGAGCCAATCGGAGGCCTTCCAGGTGGTTTGCTGGGGCGTGACCGCAATGACCGTGGTCGGCACCCGGCTTAGACCGATCTCCTGGTGTATCCAGGGCCACTCCTCGATGTGTTTACCCCAGGCCGGGATGGATTCCCGCGACGGCAAACCTAAGGCCCAGTTTAGGAAATAACTGTGGGGCAGACGCGTGGAGAAAAGATCGATCAATAAGTGGCGTAATTTTGATTCGGAGCCCTCCAGTTCCGCCTCGCTGGACAAGGTCCGGGCGAAGGTTTCCAGCATTTCCTGATAGCCGGCCAACAAGGGCCCGTCCAGAACAGGAACATCCAGCAGGACCCTCACGAACTGTTGGAATTCATGGAAAGGCAGAAGGTCCTTGCGGCCAGTCAAGGTCCGCCAACAATGGGTGACCCCTTCCAGGGTCAGCTCTCGCGGGGCGAAGGAGCCCGATTCCAGGTAACCCAGTATTTCCTTTCCCTTTTTTATTGGGATGAAAAAGTCCTGAAAACCCAAATGATTCCCGCAAAGGGCCTCGCCCGATCTAGCCGCCTGTTGGAAGGAATGGTCCATGTACCGGTTCCTTTCCTTGAGCTTGCCGTACTGGACTTCCAACTCATATAAGGAATCGGCCCTTTTCCTGCGGTTCAAGCTCCACCAACCGCCCGGCAGGGACCGGTTGACGAAAAAGGTGTTCAGGTCGACGTAGTAATGGATGAGGGTATGGACCGGCTGGAAATTCTGGAAAGCCTGGATGACGATGGGCGGCCGGGGTGGTTGGGATTCCCCTTTTTTCTTCGCGGGCGGCATGAAAACCTCAGGATGAAAAGGTTCTTCGTCCAAGACCCGCCTAGCTTAACACAAAAACCGGGCCTTATTTCATTACCGCAAAACGAGCAGTTTCCCTTTGGCCCTGGCTTGCGGGGTTTCAACCACCAGGTAATAAAGACCGTTCGCCAGATCCCTTCCCCACCTATCCGAAACAGCAAGAAGAAAGTCGTTTGGCCCCGCCAGGACATTTCGGAAAGTCTCTTCCCGCACCATTCGAAATCCCGTGGTGTAAAGTTTGAGCGTCAGCCAGGATTGGGGAGCCCGAAGGACAACCCTAACCTGGATCGGGCCTGGTCCCGTCACGGGGTTGGGATAGGGGATGGGAGTGGAGAGGACCATCCCTTCCGTCGCGGTGATGGTGGGACTGTTGGTGCGCGTCATCGTGGCCGTCCATGTTAGGGTTTGGGTGGTCGTTAGGGTCGGGGTGGATGTTTTAGTATCCGTCCCAGTGGGGGTGAAGGAAGGTGTGGAAGACCCGGTCGATGTGGCTGTCGGCAGCTGCGTCACGGAATCCGTTTCTGTCGCGGTATCGGTGGACGTGGATGTCATCGTTTGGGTCTTGGTAGGTGTGGCACTGGGTGTCCCAGTTGGCGTAAATGAAGATGTTGATGTCAGGGAGGCCGTCCCGGTCCATGTCGATGTGGGGCTAAGGGTCCAGGACGCTGTCGCCGTCCAACTCGATGTCGGTGTGAAAGTAAGCGTGTTGGTGGGGGTCGCACTAGGCGTAAAAGTCCCAGTGAAAACCGAGGTTTCAGTAGCCGTGAAAACGTGAGTGGCGGTCGCCGTGGGCGAAACTGTTTGAGCCGGGGTGAATGTACCTGTCATTGTATCGGTCATGGTGGGGGTAGCGGTCTTCGAATCCGTAGGCGTCCCCGTCGCCGTTACAGTTGATGTCTCTGTCGATGTCAATGATGCCGTGGATGTGGCCAAAACAGTGCTGGTGGAAGTTGGGGTACTGGTTCGAGAAAAGGTCGAGGTAGCCGTTGAGGTTGAGCTTGGCGTCGGGGTACCTGTGGGTGTGGATGTCCTCGTATAAGTCTTAGTGGGTGTGGCGCTTGACGTAGAGGATGCCGTGGCAGTGGCTGTTTCCGTCAAAGTGGCCGTAGGTGTGAAGGTACGGGTAGCGGTCTTGGTCGGGGTGCCGGTAAAGGTTGCCGTGGGCGCGCTGACGGCCAGAGGATAGGGGAAAGCTCCCACGGTCACGGTCGCTCCCGCGCTCCAGGGGGGAGCTCCATATTCGAATGCCCCCACATCTGGCGCGGAACCTACGTAACCATCGGTGATACCAGGGATCACCATTCCCTGGTCGATTGCCCCAGACCCTGCTGACAGCATGTAACCCCATCCCTGGGTCGAGACAAAGGAGACCGGGGTATAGGTTCCGTTGTTGTTAAAGGTAGCAGTCGTGCTGTATTTAAAAGCCGCTTTCAAACCTCCCGATCCAACGACCGCCAAATTATTGATGATGCTAGTGCCAGCCTGGGACTGCGCCCAACTACTGTTACCGTTTCCATTGGTTGCGTAGGCGCAACTGGCGATCGTGTTGTTGTAAACCCCATTGTTGTAGGAAGGGTAATTGAGAACGATACCGGTGCGATAGCAATTCGCCACCACATTGTGATGAACAAGATAATTGGAGGTATTGTTGTCCAGGTAGATCCCATCACCCAAAGTGGGCCAGACGTCATGAACGTAGTTGTAAGAAATTTCCAACCCTCCCCCATTGGCAGAAAAAGCGTAGGTCGCGCCCACATCATTAGTGACCAGGCCCGCGTTATACATTTCGTTGTGCCGAATGAAGGCTCCGGTCGTATGATCATGCCAAATACAATAACGACCGCTATCGAAAAGGGTGTTGTACTCGAAGATATGGCCTGACCCCTCGCTTTGGATGGCTCCCTTGTAGGTGGCGATGTAATCAATTTCCGAGATACTCATGTCCCCGACGTAATGACCGGTCCCGCTGATCGCCAACCCGTTGCCCGCGCTATATTGGATGGACCCATGGATCCAGGTGCAACCGCTTCCCCCGGAAATACCGTTCTGATCGGCTTCTCCGCCGTAACCGCCGATCTCGGTGTAATGCTGTACGTATTTTTGCTGGACATGGTCCACCACACACCCGTTGCAATTGGTGAAGAATATCCCTCCGCCGAACGTGAACAGGTTCTGGATCTGGATATAGGATTGCCCGTTATCATCCACCACTCTTTTTCGACTGGCGATTTCCACTAGGTGTGAGGCTGGGTTGTCCCCCTTAGGCGTCCAGAGATAGATCTTCCCCGTCGTCGGGTCCTGGAACCATTCACTGGCCGAGTCAAGGAGGGAAAGTGATCCATAAAGGAAATATAAGTTTCCGGTGGTGGGTTGATAGGAAGAACTTGAACCGATCGCGCTGGTGAACTCGAAACTTCCTCCCCCATAATTGGTCACACCGCTTGTGTAACTGACCCAAGAAAGTCCCGGGATAATGTGAACCCGCGCTCCATTCAGGTTTGAGGAGGGAAGATTCGGATCCACCACTTGAGTGGCGGTGGTGCCCGTCCCACAGGTCGCGAAATTGGAGAAATAACTGTCGACCGAGGCGTTGGGCCAGCGGGCTCCCTGCATCATGGTTCCGTCCACGAAAACAGCCCAGGTCGAGACCGCGCCGCTTAATTGGTAAATGCTTCCCTGATAAACGGACCAGGTTTGAGTGACAGGATCGGACGCACAAAGAACCGCTTGTTCCCCCGGATATCCAGAGAACACAATGGGTGAGCCAGATGTCCCACTGCGGATGGGGGTCAAAGTTTCCCGATAAGCTCCCTGCCTGAGATAGACCGTGTCCCCTGGTTGAGCGGCGGTCACGGCTCTAGCGATGGTTTGAAAGGGACTGGCGATGGAACCCGAATTGGTATCGGAACCAGAAGGAGAGACATAGTAATTGGCACTGAAAGCGTTATCAGTGACTACCAAAGAAAAGAAGGCAAAAAGAATCAGAACAACTATCGACGGAGGAAGGAAACGAGAAACGTTTTTATTCGGACAGTTTAAAAAAAGATTCGTCGGGGTTGGAGGGTTCATTTATTCCCCTCTCTGGATTTCTTGACCTCACCCGCCACATCAGCCATGACTTTTTTGATTTCTTCGTCAAGGAACGAGAAGATATCCAGGATCGCGCTTTCGTTTTCTTGAGAGGTTTTTGATTTCTCGTTCACAGCGACCCTTCCCCGGCGGTCACGCCCAAGGAGATCATCGGTCGTTCGTTCCGGACCGATGTTTTGTCCTATGGATAATCTATCCCGTCCACTCCCCACATTGAAGGGAAGTCGGCGGAAGAATGTTCTTTTTCTAATATTTCTTTGTTTAATTATTTTTTGCAGGAGAAATGGAAGGTCTAAACTTTTACTAAATCGTTTTTTCCAAGTAGTTGGTGGTCATCCGGAATAAAACGCTGTTATTTTCAGCGCAGGATCAGCAGTTTCCCTTTTGTCCTGGCTTGTGGGGTTTCCACCATCAGGTAATAAAGCCCATTTGCCAAGGGTTTTCCAAACCTGTCGGTCAGATTTAAAGGGATATCGTTGGGGCCGATTGGGACATGCTGCAGGTCCACCTCCAAGGCTTTGCGGAAGCCAAGGGTATAGACTTTGAGCTTCACCCAACTAGCCGGGTTTTCTAGGACGAAATGGATGGTGACCGTCGTCCCTGTTACAGGGTTGGGATAGGGGATGGGGGTCGAGAATATCGCCGGTTCGGTCGCGGTCCAGGTCGGGCTAAAGGTATTGGTCGAAGTGGCCGTGAAAACAGGTGTATCCGTAGGCGTTGGCGTGAACGAATTCGTTATGGTCGATGTGAAGGTCGGCGTAAAAGTATTTGTAACGGTGGGCGGGACAGGTGTATTCGTCAAGGTATCGGTCAATGTACCGGTCCATGTTGAGGTCGAGGTATGGGTCTGGGTGGGGGTCAAGCTCGGCGATATGGGTGTATTGGAAGAAGTCGGAGTAGGGGGTACGGGCGTGAGGGTCGAAGTGTTCGTCAAGGTGTAAGTGGACGTTTGGGACAGCGTCCAGGTTGGCGTCGCTGACAATGCCGAGGTGAATGTCCAGGTCGCTGTACCGATCGAGTTGGTGAAGGTCGGCGTTGGCGGAACAGGTGTGAGGGTCCAAGCATTCGTCGGAGTGTAAGTAAACGTAGGCGCTATGGGTGTATTGGTTTTTGTGCTAGTCAATGCCGGCGTGGCGCTCGATGTCTCCGTGGATGACTGGGTCGAGGTGGCGGTCAAAGGCAACGGGGTATTCGTCGCGCTCCCAGTCCACGTTTGCGTAGCCGAAGGCGAAGCGGTGAGCGAAGGCGACGGCTTCGGTGTCGCCGTAGTCGAATCCGTCGAAGTATTCGTTGAGGTACTTGTTGAAGTCGACGTTGCCGGAGGAGGTGTATTGGTCCGGGTCGAGGTAAAAGTCAGGGTATTCGTTGGAGTATTAGTTGATGTGGCGGTATAGGTCGGTGTCAAAGTGGGTGTTTTTGAGAATGTGGAAGTAAAGGTCCATGTTCCGGTGGCCGTCCTGGTCGCCGTCGAGGTGAAAGTCGGCGTGTTCGTGGGGACGAAAACCGTGGGTGTGGCGGTTGGAGGGGACGGCATGGGTACGATCTGGATGGCGTCCACCATCGCGTTATCCACGCTAGCCGGGCCGAACTGGATCGTGATGGCCCCACCCGATGGCGCGATATTGTTGAAAACCTCATCCAGGGCCAGGTTCGGCCCTCCAGCCGTTTTGTATATGTCGAAATTGGTCAGGACCGTGTTCCCATTGATGGAAACATTGAAAACCCTGTCCCCAGCCGCGGTCCAATAGGTCTCCGCGAACTTCAGGGTCACCTGATAAGACCCCGCCGGAACGTTGAAGACATAGGTGAATGGGCTCCCCCACCGCTGGCTCTGATAAAGGGCTTGGTCGCCAGCTCCCGGCAAGGCTCCCGTAATGGCGTTGGTCGTTACCGCCGCCGTCCCGCCTAAATAGTTCTCATCGGCGCTCCAAACATTGCCTTGGCTGTCGGTGTACTGCGGCCCGCCCGCGTTCACCCTCCAGGTGGAGGAAACAACCGGGGTGGGGGTGGGGGTCAAGGTCCCTGACGGTTGTTGATAAACCCGGACATAGTCCACCAGCATGGTCTGAGGAAAAGAAGTGCTGGCGTCCGGCGATCCAGGCCAACTTCCCCCTACCGCCATATTCAGCAGGAAAAAGAAGGGGCTGTTGAACTCATAAGTGCCGCCGGCAGCGGCTGCCTCGGCCGCGGTCTGGGTCTCAAAAAGGACGCCATCCACATAAAACTGCACCTGATTCTGTTGCCAAAGAAGACCGAACGTATGGTAGCCGTTGTGATAAAGCGCTCCCCCGGGCAGGGTGTAGGTCCCGGTCGGGTTCCAATTGGGAGCGTGAAGGGAGCCGTGGTTGACCGTCTGGTCCGAAGCGTTCCCGATATTCTCCATGATGTCCATCTCGCCACAGACAGGCCATCCGACCGAGCCTATATTATTCCCCAACATCCAAAAGGCCGGCCAAATGCCGTCGCCATAGGGCATCTGGATGCGGGCTTCCATATATCCGTATTGGAAACTTTGGAGGCCAGAGGTCAAAAGACGGGCGGAGGTATACCGTCCCACCGCGCCGTAATTCGTACTGCCGGGCTGGGTATCGATGGCGATGAGGGCCAGAGCTTTACCATCCGTGGCGTTGGGGTCGGCGACGACCTGGGAGTTGTTTGTGCTGGTCGTGTAGTTCTCTAATTCGTTGTTTCCCCACCCGCCGTCGCCCGTGTCGTAAGTCCAGTTGGCGGGGTTCGGGGCGCTTCCCACCGCTCCATTGAACTCGTCGCTCCAAACCAGGTTGTATCCGGCGGGAGGCATGGCCCAGACCGGGGAGGCTACATATAGGAGGGAGATCAAGGCCGCAAATGCGCTCATGCGCGCTGACAACAATAAAGACCGCCCTTTTGGATCCATCCCAATTTTCCTAATGGCGATCTTCATGCTTTCTCCGCTAAAAATGATTCAAGGCCAACCGTCAAGCGGCCCTGTCTTGTTATGTTTTAGAGTCTACTCCGCCGGTTCAAATACGCCATGTACAGGAATGACCAATGGATGGAAGATTTTGACAGGATTCAAAAAAACGGTTTAACGTTAGGAACGAGGATCTTTGTGGGGCTTGTGGTAGGGACTGTTATAGAGGGTCTGAACGATCGGGTTCTTTTGGGTGATCCATTCGTTCAATTTGGACACCTTGAAATCCTTGGGCGACAAGCCATAGACCTTCTTGAAACTTTTGGAAAGATGGAAAGCGTCGTAGAAACCCGTGGAAGCGGCGATCTGCTTGAGGTTTTGATTGCTCCGCCTCAGCAGATTGGCGGCCCGATCCAACCGGACCAGCTTGGCGTATTCCAACGGACCCAGGTGCAGGGACTTCTGGAAAAGCCGGCACAGGTTCTCGGGGGAGGAATGGACCGCCCTGGCCAACTCCGTCAGGTTTAGGTGTTCGGGCGGGTCCAGGGACGTCTTGCGGGTGATGACCTCCACTGAGCGCTGGACCAATTCAGGCAATTGGGACGCCAGTTGGGGTTTCACCCCGACCTGTCCGGTTATATAACTTCTCAACATTAATTCCAGGGTCGGAACCATCAACTCGGTCCGCCGGGGCTCCTTCTGGGTATCCAGTTTCAGCAGATAGTTGAACAGGGGACGCAGTACATCGTTACTCGTCATGGTCCGAGAAGCGGGTACGCCTTTTTTAGGTATGGAAAAGCCTCCCCTGGCCGGGACCTGGAATTGCACATAGGCGTGGACCGTCCGGCTCTTGGTCGACCATTCATAATAGTCCCGAACCCCCGGCCGCCGGAAAAGGATGGCGCCTTCCTTGCCATAGACCACCGCCTGGCCGAAGGCCGCTTTTACTTCCCCTTCCATGATCCAGATGAGTTCATAGTTGTCGGATAACCTCGGGCCATAAGTGGCGCCGATCGGGTCGGCGGTGACACCGGTGACCACGACCCAGAGGGATTGGAGGGACTTTTTCAAGACGGCTCCTTCAAGAGGATACCTTTATAATCCCTCGAAACCGTCCTCAAAACAACTTTCAAAATTCCCTTACCTCAATGTTCGATCATCACTTTCAAGGTCTTACGCCCCGCTAAACGGCCGTCGACCTGGGTCATTTCCACCGCTGCCATATAAACCCCGCTGGCCATGCCCGAGACTTTCCAATAGGCCTGGTTCGTCCCGGGATACCCGTGGAGCAGGGTCACAAGTTCTCCCGCCAAGTCATAAACCCGGACCGTTAAGGTCAAGGGATCAGGGCTTTGGACCGTGAACATCGTTCCGGGGACCAAGCTTGAAAGGACATTGGGCTGGGCTTTCACCACTCCATCCTCCCAATTCTGCGATTGCCCCTGAACTATCACCCGCTGGGTGATATTGGTCTGACCCCCATTGCCGTTCACCATATTGATCTCCACGAAATAATCACCGTTGGAAACAATTTCCCCAGAGTCGCTTCGGCCGTCCCAACTCGACAAGAAGACGCCTGTACCGGTGGCGATGGACACCAAGGACGGCACTCCCGTCACAGTGGCGTGGGGATCGATCACCGAGCTGGACAGGACGATGGCGGTGATCAAGTTATTGGTGGAGTCATCCAGGGTGCTGTAAAGATGTCGAACAACCTCTCCCGCCTCGTTATAGATATCGATGACAATGTTGGACAAGGATCGGCTGACCATCGCTTCCTGGGTCACACTGTTGACCGATCCGGTCGGACCGATGTTATCGATCTTGATATTGTAGATGCCGTTGGAAACGGGCCCTCCCACACCATTGGTTCCATCCCAGGTTCCGATCAGGTTGCCTTCGTAATAGATACCTATCGTTCCATGAAGGGATGTGATCACCCTCGGCGTCAGGGTGATGCCATCGATAGGCTGGGAATACTGGGCGATGAGGATGGTTTTGACCAATTCCCCGGCGCCATCATAGACACCAATTTTGACCGTGTAGTTTCCCTGGACCGTGACGCTGGCGTCCGCCGTCACAGGCGCTCCACCCGCAATTGCCGCCCAGGTCCAGTTGGTCAGAACGGTACCTGCCTTGATGAATGGTCCCACCACCGCCCCATAAGTCAGGTCATAGTGACCAACTGGAAGGGGCGGCATCACCCAGGAAAGTAGTGAGCCAGCCTGGGCGCTTGTGGTGCTAGGTGGTGCGGACAGGAAGTTTTGAAAAGTCAGGTTGGCCGGCAGGGTATCCCAGACCGTCACCCCGAAAGCCGTACTGCCGGTCACGTTCAAACCAATGTCATAGGTCAGGCTTTCACTGGATTGGGGCGTGTTGGAGGACGCCTTTTTCCCAATGGATAACACCGCCACGGGCGTGTTCGTAGCGGTAACGGTGTCCGTATTCGTGGGTGTCATGGATGGGGTATTAGTCGATGTTTTCGTGGGTGTATTTGTGGCTGTTTGGGTCGGAGTGTTCGTGGGAGTCGATGTGTCGGTTTTAGTATTGGTCGATGTGTTCGTGGTTGTAGGGGTTGGGGAATTTGTGCGGGTAAGGGTGTTGGTTTGGGTCGAAGTATCGGTGGGAGTCGGAGTATTGGTGGAGGTCGGCGAATTGGAGGCTGTAGGCGTCGGAGTGGCTGTATGGGTTGAAGTCGGCGAGTTGGACAAGGTCGGTGTGGAAGTCGAGGTATTGGTCGATGTTCGGGTATTCGTTGATGTCGGGGTATTGGTCCGAGTCGTTGTATCGGTCAGAGTGAAAGAATTAGTTGGAGTAAAAGTATCGGTGAGGGTCGAGGTATTGGTTTTGGTATTCGTGGAGGTCGGGGTATCGGTGCCGGTCAAGGTATTGGAGCAAGTCGGCGTCGCGGTCGCCGTTTTCGTGGGTGTTGCCGTGAAGGAATTGGTCGGAGTGGGGGTATAGGTGCGGGTCGGAGTGGAGGATAAAGTACAAGTGGGTGTATTGGTGTCCGTAGGGGTCGCCGTGGGTACGGGATAGCACAACTGGACTTCCACATCGCCCGCGTTGTCGTTACAGCAGCAATACAATATCTCGTCTGGCATGATGGAAATCGTGGTGGTGGTCGCCGTGAAGGCCATGGAATCGTAGGAAGGGTTGGCGACAAGGTAATTGATAGCGTCCGGACTGGTCCTGAAAATACTGTTCCCCGCTGGCCCGATCCAAGCGGTCGGGATGCTGAAAAAACAGCTTCCCACTGGCACACAGGCGTTGTTGATCACATTCGCGCTGCCCGCGCCCAGCGTCCCCAGAAGGGAGGCGTCGGTGGCGCCCGGGTTTGAATATTGGTAGATCCTCACTTTCGTGCCGTACATATTGAACCCGTTCCCGCTCGAGTCGGAGGCGATCCCGAAATAGATGCTTTGGCTAGGGTCGCTGGTAATGATAGAAAGGGTGTAATTTTGTCCCTGGGTCACCGGTATCTGCACCCCTGCCAGGGCGAAATTCTGGATGTTATTGGAGTTGTCGCAATTCTGCAGTCCCTGGACCGTATAGGTCTGGCAAACCTGGGCCCAAGCGGATAAGGGCGTGAGAAGTATACCGAGGACGAACGCCCTCAAACAACTCTGCGGATCCATGAGCCTCCCCTGGTTCTTGAACGAGCGATGAAAACCGGACATCTCAAAGCGCCGTTAACTTATCGAAGGATCAACCACTTCCCCATCGAATGGCCTTGTGGTGTGGTCACTTGGATGTAGTAAAGGCCGTTGGCCAGTTCCCTTCCCCATTTGTCGGCCAAGGGCAATGGGAAGTCGTCCGGACCCGCCGGAACGTCCCGGAATTTCTCTTCCGATACCATCCTGAAAGAGAGCGTGTAGACCTTGATCGTCAACCAGCCGGCCGGTTGTTGAAGGACGACCCATACCTGGACCGGTCCCGGTCCCATCACGGGGTTGGGATAAGGAACCGGAGCGGACAAGACCACCCCTTCCGTGGCCGTAACCGTGGAACTCAATGTTACGGTCGAAGTCGCGGTCAAGGTGCAGGTCAGGGTCGCAGTGGATATCGGCGTCCGGGAAGCTGTTGAAGTCGGCGAAGGCGAAGCCGTAGCGGTGAGCGTAGCCGATGGAGTCCTCGTAGAGGACGAGGTCGGGGTAGTCGAATCCGTATTCGTAACTGAAGGAGTATCGGAGGACGTCGACGTATAAGTAACGGTCGAAGATCTCGTGGGTGTGCCCGAAGCAGTAAATGTAAAGGTAAATGAGGAAGTCGAAGTAAAGGTCGTCGTCGGGGTCGATGTGGGTGTGGAGGTATAAGTTTTGGTGGCTGTTTTGGTCACCGTGCAAGTCATTGAAGCTGTCGAAGTTGAGGTTGTGGTCATTGTGCTGGAAGGGGTATTGGTGGTTGTTTCGGTCGATGTTTTCGTGGCGGTAATTACAAGGGTAAAAGTGGATGTATTCGTCCAGGTCAATGACGCGGTAGCGGTCGCAGTGGGGGAAGCAGTATAAGTCGAGGTTGGAGTACAAGTGAAAGTCCGAGTTGGAGTGAGGGTGGATGTCAAAGTGGCGGTCGGAGTAACCGTGTTGGTGACAGTTTTGGTGGGGCTATTGGTATAAGTGGCAGTCGGCGTGGGGGGTTGAGGGATGATCTGGATGGCCGATATCTTGGCGTTATTCACACTGGCTGGGCCCAGTTGGATGACGATCTGGCCGTTGGAGGGTTGGATATTGTTGAATACCTTGTCGTCCGCCACGTTCTCCCCGCCCGCATCGGTGAAGATGTCGAAGTTGGTCAAGACCTGGTTCCCGTTGATGGAAACGTTGAACACCCTATCCCCGGCGGCGTTGAAATAGAATTCGGCGAACTTCAAGGTGACTTGGTAATTCCCCGCCGGTACCGGGAAGGTGTAAGTGATGGGGTTGCCCCAACGTTCCGACTGGTAAAGGGCGGGATCGGCCGTATTCGTGATGGTATTGGTTACGGTGTCGGCGGTCGTGGTACCGCTATAGTCCTGGTCCGCCGCCCAGGTCAGACCTGAGGAAGGGCTGACATACTGGGGTCCACCCGCGTTGATGCGCCATACCGAGGAAGGCGTTGGGGTCGGCGTGGGAGTAAACGCGGTCCCTGTCGCCGTGTAACGGTAATTGAACCTTCGATCCGGGGCTGAGCATCCGTTCACGAAGAAATCGGCGACGGTATTGAGCGCCTGGACGTTATCAACAATGTGAAAATCAAAAGCCACTGGATCGTTAGCCTGCCCCATTTCCGCCCGAGGGACCCTTATCTCCAGTTGGTTGCCCGAAATGGCCATGGCGATATTGCTGTCCACCACCTGCCAGGAACTTCCGTTCCATTTGGAAAGGGAGGTCTGGGTCGCGCTGGTGACCTGCATATTCAAGGCGTAATCATAGCCTTCCCAACCGGTCGAATGGTTCTGGTCGGCGTCGATGAAGAACAGCATCCAGTTCGGGCCTGTCGGCGATGTTAGATTGGACGCGGTTTGGGCGAAAAAATAAACATAGTTGGAATCAAAGGTTGTGCGGGACTGAATGATATCGTTCCGGCCCGTGTTGTTGGTATAGTTCGTGGTGTTATCCGCCCCGACAAAGTTCCGATGCATGACCGACCCTGGCATATGGCTGTAGACGGGCGCCACATTGGTCCAATCAGTGAAAAGCCCCATGCTGATGGATTGGGGAGGCGACGCCGGGGCCGGCGCCTTCATTCCCTTGTATTGGCGGATATGGTTGATCAGCTGATAGTAGAAATTATCGTTCCCCGGATTGCCGCCCAGGGTCGTCCCATTGACCGGCTCGATGTCCCGGTTGAACTCGTCATTGAACTCATCCACCGAATACCAGCCATTCAACTGTAGTTCCTGACCCATGAAGGTATAGTTGCCGGCCATTCCCGAGTCAGCGTTCCACATCCCAGCGGTCCACTCGTTCCAACCGGTGACGGTAATGATCTGGGGCGGCTGAGGAAGCTGGCCGATTCGCGACCATTGCTCCTCAAAGGAAAACCCCTGGCCGGTGAAAGAGGCATCCGACTGGGGGCACACCCAGTACTGATTGACGGAAGGCTCGGGGTTCGGGCCATTGTTCTGGCTGGAAGCGCTGGAACCCTTGTTGTCCGTATTGCCGTTATAGACCAAGGGCGCGCCCTGGGATTTGGAGACGCTCATCTGCTCAGGCGTATTCGAGTTCGTGTGCCAGGAGTAATGCTGGGGGTAGGTATCCAGGAAGTTCCAGTCATCCTGGGTGGTTGGGTTGAAGGCCCAGGAATTGCGGAATGTGAAAAAATTAAGCTGGTTGGGGTCGGTCACCGATACCGGGTTTGCCATGACCAACGGTTTTCCCTGCCAATAGAACCAGCAATCCTTATATAGTCCCGGTTGATAAATGCCGTTGTAGGCGTCCGTCACCAGGGTCTGCGTGTCCACGTTGAAAAAACAAACGATGCCCGGGGTTTGGTAACCCTGTTGATGAAGGCTCTGCATGGCCTGGCACAATTGGGTCAAGGCCGGTTGCAAGCCGGACCAAAAACCCTGGCCATTGGTCATGTCGAAGAAAAGAAAATCCACCCCGGCGTCCGACAATAACAGCAGATGCCTTTGAATGACCCAGGGATCCTGGGAATTGTAATAGTTGTTTTCCGGTTGGTCCCAGAAGTAATCCTGGAAATACCAGTTGGGGTTGGTGGGATTGGCCAACAATGTCTGGGTTACGTCCCGGATGGGGTTGGTGCGGTAAAGCCCTTGATTGAGCCAGTAGAACATGCCGATATATCGGTCATTCTGGACAGGTCCTACTTGGTTATAAGTAGGAAGCGTCCTCCCCAAAGCGTCGGTCACGACCCAGTTGTCCGCGAAAGCCGTGACCGGGATGGAATTACCTTCGGATGTCAGGGTCTGGGAGTAGGAGACGTTAGAAATCACCAACGCATTTACAAATAGCAATAACCCGATGCCCATCGTCTTGAATCGGCTTAAGAAGTTTCCGAGAAAAGAACTTCGGGATATTCTCATGAAAGCCTAGCCTCGCCTTTCTTCGTTCATCTTCAGCGGGTGATCAGCGATTTACCGATAGCGTGGCCCTGTGGCGTGGTGGCAAGAATGTAATAAACCCCGTTGGCCAGGGATTTTCCCCAGCGGTCCTTTAATTCCAATGCCAAATCCCTCGGTCCCGCTGGCACATCCCGGAATGTTTCGGTCTCCACCAGCCTGAATGAAACCGTATAAACCTTCAGTGTCAGCCAACTGGCGGGTTGTTGCAGGTGAACATTCACTTGGACCGGTCCCGGTCCGGTTACGGGATTCGGGAACGGGATGGGATTGGATAGGACCACGCTTTCGGTAGCCGTCACCGTGGGGCTGAAAGTGAATGTCAGAGTAGCGGTCCAGACGGGGGTATTCGTGGCGGTCGACGTGGCCGTCCTGGTGACGGTAGAAGTTGGCGTAGCCGTCGCGGTGTTCGTCCAAGTCGCTGTCACCGTTAATGTTGATGTCGCCGTACCGGTCGGAGTTGACGTATCGGTGAGGGTAGGGGTTTTCGTTGGAGTCACCGAATCGGTCAAAGTGGGTGTGCCTGTAGGTGTGTATGAAAATACGGGCGTTGAGGTACTGGAAGACGTCGGGGTACTGGTCTTCGTGAGGGTACTAGTTGGGGTGGAAGTCCTTGTCGAAGTCGCGCTCGGAGTTGCCGTCACGGTAAAGGTCGGACTGAATGTGTTCGTTCTCGTGTCCGTTGGGGTCCATGAGAATACCGGCGTAAAAGTATAGGAAGACGTCGGGGTCGAAGTCGCTGTATTCACCGGAGTATGGGTAAAGGTGGAAGTATAGGTCCAGGTCGACGTCGGCGTATTGGTATTAACCGGGCTATGGGTCGGGGTGTTGGTATTTGTTATTGTAAAAGTACGGGTGACTGTAAAGGTCAGAGTATTCGTCTGAGTGAATGTTGGTGTATTCGTAAAAGTATAAGTGTGGGTAAAAGTGGATGTGTGGGTGGGTGTCGGGGTGAATGTCGGGGTCGGCGGCTCGGGGATGATCTGGATGGCGGAGACCTTGGCGTTATTCACGCTGGCGGGCCCGAACTGGATGACGATCTGTCCATTGGAAGGTTGGATGTTATTGAATATCTTATCGTCTGCCTTATTGGCGCCCACCTCGGCGAAGATGTCCAGATTAGTGATGACCTGGTTTCCGTTGATGGAAACATTGAAAACCCTGGCCCCGGAAGCGGTGAAAAAGGTCTCGGCGAACTTCAAGGTGACCTGGTAGTTCCCCGCTGGCACATTGAAGGTGTAGGTGAAGGGGCTCCCCCAACGTTCACTTTGATAAAGGGTGGGATCCGCCGTACCCGAAATGGCATTGGTCACCGTATCGGCGGTGGATGTCCCGCTATAATCCTCATCCGCCGACCAGACATTCCCCTGGCTGTCAGTATATTGGGGCCCGCCCGCGTTCACCCGCCAAATGGCGGAAGGGGTTGGGGTAAAAGTAGGGGTGAAGGTCGGCGTCGGGGGTGTGGTCACGGCGGACAGGATCACCTTGGTCCGGCTTCCCGCGCCCGTGTCCTGCATGACAGGGGATAGGATCGCCCGTCCATCCCAACCCGAAGGCGCGTAATTCGCCAAGGTGATACTGAAGCTGGAAAGCGAACCCACTTGTACGACTTGGTCAGCCTGTCGTCCCGTCCCCCAAGGCACGGCGGCGTTACGGCCGGAGTTATAGATGGAATCATAAAAGAGAACGCTCTTAGTGTAGGACCCAGCCCTGTAATCCACGCGAAGACCCAAGACGCTGTTGTTGTCGATGGCCCGGGGATTGCCGTTGTTCGTGAATGTTACTTGCAGGTTCGCCGGAAGGGTGTCCGCCTCGATGGCGGTGGTTGAATAAGCGTTGTCCTGGGACCCCATCCCCAGATAAGCGGTCCAGGTCTTGCGATCGAAATCGGCGTAGGAGTTCTGTCCCCGGCTGGGGTAATAGTGATGGATCCGCCAGATATAGCCCAGGGAAACCGATGCCGAATCAGGGTTGAACATGGGCGGGTTGGAACCGTCATCCACCACGAAATAGATCACGCCGTTCGGCGGAAGGTCTCCCGTCCAAGAAAGGCCGTTGGTGGCCACGTTGGTATGGCTCTCGACTACCTTTAGATCCTCATAGGCGCCGTCATCATAGCTGGCGTTGTTTTGGTCGATGCGGTAAAGATTCAGGTTCCCGTTGGCGAAGGGGATGTTGTTGAAGTTGACCGTGACCGTATGATCCGAGCCGTCCATATCCCAAAGCGCCACACAGGCCTTGTGGGCGTTGGAAGAGGCGAACCCCTCGGTGCCACCGTCGGCGGTAAGATTCACCCTCTGTACCGGCATATCGGCGTAGATCTTGAAGGCGTTGAAGGCCGCCCGGCGGTTCCCATTCCAGTCGATCAGTCCCATCCCGTCCGTACCGGCGTTCATGAACTGCGCCCAATTGACCCGGGTAATGTCCGTCCAGCCCAGGAGCATATTGCATTTATCCAGCACATTAGCCGCCGCGGAATAAACATTGCAGGGGGCGGTCGCGCTGTCATCCGAACCGCTATAAAAGCTGAACTCATCGAGGAACACGTCCGTGGTGTTGAATTGCGGGTACCCGGCCAGATTGCTTTCCACCGCGTTGGGTCCGTTAGGCCAACTAGTGCCCCCCATGTAGTTATGGAAGGACATGAAATCCAGGGGAAGATTGTTGTTCGCCACGAAACTGATGAAACCCCCGGAGATCTCGCCGATGGCGCAGGCGTCGCCTCCCACGATGGCGTCCGGGTCTCCCTGCCTCAAACCCTGGGCGGCGTATTGGTACATGGTGTAGTAATCGTTCGGCCAGTTCGCGCTGTTCATGGCCCAGGTCAAGTCCGGTTCGTTATAAACCTCGTTATATATACGGATACCCAATTGCCGGTAATGGCTGGCGAACTGGGAGAACATCTGCTGGTAATCCCCCTGCCAGTTGGGGATGGTGTCGTCCAGGTGGGTCCAGTCCCCTCCCGCCTGAAAAGGCAGGGGCACGTAGCACCAGGAATAGAGAGGCCAGTTATTCACGTTCTTCAGCATTTGTGCGGCGTTGTCCAATTCGCTGAAGTTATAACTCAACGAGTCGGGTGTGCCGGTCACGACCTGCGGATCTCCCCCCATCCCATCACCCTGGCTAGGTCCCTTACCGATGGAAAGGTCGAAACGGAATGTGTCCGAATCCAACTGGGTGACGTTTCCTAGGTCCCGGGGCAAGTTGTTGTAAACACCTTCCAAACCAGCGTCGTAAGAGGAAAACTTTTTGAGGAGGGGAGGGTCCATCTGCGTGGAAAAATCCGCGACCGTATTCGCCCACCCAGCCAAGGGCACGAAACAGGTCAAAACCATTTGGAAAACCAGTTTATTAAAGGTGACTTTAATTAATTGTTGTTTTGTGGACGCCAAAATAGATAGGCCGTTCTTGGTGCCCTTGGTGCCTTGGTGGTTAACTATTCGTTTTTCCCTAAAATGGATTTCAGTCCATTTCATTTTTGTTGCCTCGGTTTTAAATCGTTCCCAGGAGCCCCTTCAAGGGCCCTCTAAGTTTTCGAATCGATTTAAGACAAGGCTATCGCCGATGGCAGGATTTCGCTGTAAAGAGGTGGGATAGAACCGGTAAAGAAACTGGATAGACGATTTTAATCCAGCTGTTTTTCAAGCCTATAAAATGAAGATCGAACATTTAAATGATGAAATATTCTTGTTCCTTACACCTCCCCGTCGTGGACAACCACCAAATCATCTAAATTACTTTTTTAAGTTATTCTCAATTTGAATCACTAAGGCATCAACTTGATATAGCTCTTTTTCTGTTAACTCATCTCTTGCTTGGGATCGAACGCCTTTTAAAGCATTTAAAAACTCATATACCTCATCGTTCAAACCCATGTACATAGGCCATGCTTGTAAAACGATCCGGAGTGCACCGAAGCAACGGCGATCACACCAAGCATTTAGTAATTCTTTAATGGTTTCTTGGATATCAATTTGATTTTCCAAAACACCCCCTCGACAAACTTTCATCTGTCCACTCCGGGTCCCCGCCGTGGACAACTTCGACTGAACCCTAGACTTGTCGTAAATCGCCCGAATGATCAACCATGAGGCTCAATCATCCGACTCTTCATAGGGGTTGCCCTCAAGATCATAGGTTCTCAGTGTATTATCGCCCGTATTTAGATAAAAGAACTTAACCCCAGTGGCGGAATCAGTTTCAAAAATTACGCTAATAACACCCTTCAGGAGAAAAATTGGGCCCTTTCTCTTATCGGATGGATTCGTATCGTAAATATAGGCGGCGCGATCTTTACCTTGGACCCGGACCTCCCTTGTGCCGTCCTTGTTTTTAAAAATCAAATTCGGCGCCTCTTCCAAGGGGTTCGGGCTGGACCCGGCCAAATCGCCGAATACCACTTTTAATTGATCTTTGAACGATTGAACGATGGCCCCATTGCAATCATTCCGGCTTATTTGGATGATCTTTCTGCCCGTTCGATTTTCGACCAACGAAATGTCGCACGAAGAGGCCCAATCGTTTTTGCACCTTGGAATGGAAATATATTTTTTCATTTTAAAAATAAACTGATATTCGGGCACGGATCCAGTTGTCGTGACAGCGCCATCCGGCGTTACGATCAAAGTCCATCCGTAATTCAAAAGACTTTCTTCCAATCTCTCTTCCAAGGCTTTTCTATCTTCACTGCCATAATCCTTCACAACGAACTCAGCGACAGAAACCCTTTTCTTCAAGGTTTGATTCCTCGGCGGGTCATCGGGAAAACAAGAACCGGCCCCGAGGAAAAATATTAGAACCCAGAGAAACAAAGCATACCGGGGTCTTGCCTTTATAGTCTTTTGATTTTCACCCATATATATCCTTACATTTCCCATTCGTAATTCTTATCCATTCAAAAAGTGGGCACCATTGCCGATTTTGTTTTGTCCATTCCGGGTCCCCGCCGTGGACAACTAGTTTGCGACAATAATGGTTAATGTTGGCCTAATACCTTTCGTTTGTTTTTCATTATTTTATTCTGGTCGTGAACGACTTCCGGATAGAAAACATTAACCAACCCCAAATTGCAACAAAGGCAAACAAGATAACTCCATCCACCTTTTTCGGGTCGAATCGATCAGAAAATTGGGATGATCGCGTATAAGCGACGCCAGGTTCCCCATCCGAAACAACCCCAAGCTGCCAAGGCATCCCCTTTAAATAAGTTTCCTGCTGCCATCCAATCGCCAACCCGGTTCGGCCCACGCCGATCATGACATAAGCGTGATCCCTGTTGATTACGACTTTAGTAGCGTGCATTCCCCTCAAAACGGAGGGTAAGGATTTATCGTCGCCATGAAGTGTTAATTCTCTTTTCTGATCCTGCGCTTGGACCATCATTACGTTAAACCCATCCGCAACTTCGGCATAACACTTGGGGTCTTGCATGAGAAAATATTTCCAACCAAAAAAACTATTAAGGCCCGAACCGAGAAGGGTGAAAAAGCAACCGCCTAAGAAAATCATGCAATAGATTAATACTCCACCAAGACGTAAACCTCTTAGAGTTTTGTCCCAATACCGAACCGTTGTTATCGAAATATTATCCCTGGAATCAGTATTCTTATTTCCAAGCAAACCCAAAAGCAAAATAAGTGGAAATAGAAATGGATACATAAAGAAACAACCGTGAATAGCACTACCCAAAATTGAAAAAGGGGAAAAATAAGCTTTCGCCAGGATCAGCGTTGTACCCCCAAAACTATAAAAATTCAAAACCCAATATTCGAAGATTTCATTTGGATGTTCTTTTGAAATGGGATAGAGAAACCGATAAAGAAGAAAAGCCCAAGCGGGCCAAAGGGGCCAAGTCAAATGGGTTGTGGCGAGTATTCCGCCACAAAAAAGGGATATTTCATTCATCAATAAAAGGGCTAACGGATAAAGCAATACCATTCTTATCAATTTCATATTCTTCGTTTTCAGATAGGCTTCAATTTGACTCACGAGTCAACCTTACCCCTATTATTTGGAGCAAAAGAAAGCTCCCAAAAGCCAACAAATAAAACAGAGCCTGCCACCATTATCCGTTTTTTCTTTGTCCATTCTGGGTCCCCGCCTTGGACAAGCAATACCTTAAAATTTAGTTAAATGTTTTTCTAACCATGCCCTTGATTGTTCCAGAGTTTCTTTATTTAACTCAGCGTAAACTTTATCAATACTTTTTTTATCCAGTGCGATTTCACGTTCGTGTAGTTCGTCATATTCCCAATAAAGCCCTACTAAACGTTCGATCCCATGGGAACAACCCACAAATCCCCCTTTTGGGGTCTGATTATGTATGTCTGCCGGATAAAACACTTCCCTCATCATATTTTCAAGACCTTTTTTCGGAGGCACAGAACCATCCGCAATGGTTTCGAGGTGATACCGCAACATCATGAAAACACAATGAGCCTTTTCGGGCATATCAAGCCCAAGTTCCCGCATAGTGGATTCAAAAAGGGATTTTTGCTCGAACGGGTTATTGGCTGTGGTTAATTCAACCAAGGAAGGGGAGTAAATGCCTTGGTCTAAAGCTTTGGAAGCGGACTCCGAAAGTTCTGAGCCGGTCGCAATTCCGAAAACATACCGTACTGCGGTATAAAGTAATTCCCTCGGTTTCTTTTCCAAGGATATCTCCTCACAATAATGAAGACTTTAACAGTTTTACCCGTTCATGACGGGTCCCCGTCGCGGACAGAGATTTCTATTTATTAGAAAACCCAGAAAACTTAACTTTCGTTGTCATCTTATGAAGCAGGGACAGAAAAACCGCAACATCTTCCTTTCGATACATAAAGTTATTGATCCAGGTCGGAAAGCCCAGACATGATCCATCGTGATAGATCAAAAACCTTTTCTGCCCAGTTTGAACATTCGCTGTTTCGTCATATCGAACTTGGCGAATACTTGCCCAAGAAATTTTGGACCAGGTTATACCCAGAATGGAAATCCGGATTTCATTCTCATCACAACACACCTTTCCTAGGCAGATGAATAACATTGGGAAGTAAATCAAAATAAATACTGTCACTAAGGCCAGGAAACCAATTACATGGAAATCATGGAGGTTGATCGAATTATTAGTTAAATAAAAAACAAATCCCACAACCCCTATAACACCTAACAGCAACCCCAAGAGAACAGATAATTGCGACTCCCATTTGGGTGTCATCACAAACGGTAGTTTTGATCCCTTCCCCGCAATTTCCTCAGACACAGGTCACCTCTTAAAATTGATACTGGCCGTCCAATCCGGCTCCCCGCCATGGGCAGTCTTTCCAGTATCAATTCCCTTTTAAAACCGAATCAAGAGAAATACTTAACGGCACTTTATAGCGGTTGGCATCCAAACCCGCTTTAAAGGACGCTCGAGGCTTCATCTCCACAAAACCCTTTTTAATATTTACGGAAGAAATAAGGGGATAGATGTCGTCGAAGAAAGTCAGATCTATCAGTTTTACTTTCCCTTTTTTGTTTTCGACTTTGTCAAAACACTCAATGAACACCGGAGATTTATTGGGAGGCGGGAATATTTGAAAGGATAAGGTAATTAAATATTTAGAAGTCTCCTTTGTTTGATAAATGACTTCCAATTTCTCCTTATCCCTCAGAACCAAGGTTTCGACTTTTTTGACCAAATCGTAATCCAGGTTATCCCTTTCGCATAAGGCCTTAAGCGCTTTTACAATGATTCTTGTAACCTTTTCATATTCGGCCTCCCGGCTTAGGTTGAGAAGTTCTTCGGGAGAAACTCCCACATCGACATAGACAAGCCATTTCTCTGATCGTCGAGTTGAAACAATTGCTTTTCCAGGGGGGAGAAAGGTCGTCATATTCACATAGACGTGATCGTATACAGGCACAGAAAAACCAAGCTCATGTAATTTACGAGCGAATCTTTGGGTAAGGCCGGCAAGGTTCTTTTTGTCGACCTGATAGATCCTTCCCAGATCAGAGGGGAGACTCTGACCCGCGACATTCTCCCAGTCGCTTTCGTAAAGCCTAATATCTTTAATTACTTTATCAGGCATTCAATGGCTCCATATATTTGACCGCCTAAAGGTGCTTTTTCATTGTCCAATCCGGGTCCCCGTCGTGGGCATCACAAATCCTTTAAAATTAAACAACACTCGGTCGATACGGGTCGAGATAGTTGAATTTGGAGGATTCAAAAGCAGTTTCCAGTGCTTCCAGCCCTTTTTCCAATACAAAGTCTATTTCTTTTTTTGTAATCGGGATGAGCCACAAACAATGAATATGTTTTTCTTTCAAATTCATTATTTCCATTTTTTCACCATCCAGATATGGAAGCGAAATCAGCCCATGTTGACAATCCGAATCCGGCAGCCATGGTCGGCCAAAATTCACCGTGTGATGAAGCCCCAACCTAGCGCGCGTGAGATGGTAATGAGCAACGACGGTCAATAATTCAACGTGAGATTCTATTTGTTGTGTCGGCGAAAAAAGATGTAGCTCGATGAGGTGGCCGGAATAAGTTCCAGACATTCCAACGGTAGCATAAATCCACATTTTCTTTTCCGGGGTGGGTTCAAACTCAATAACCGAAAAGTCTTTGGATATTCCGGGGCCTAAAACTAATCGTTCACAAGCTTGCAGAGGATCCCATAACTTATGTGATTTTCCCCAAGTGCTTTCATAATGATGAATAAGATCTTGTTTGTAATTATGACTCGAGATTTTCCGCCCCCTAATAACGGATGAATTTTCGCGTTATGATTTTGTCCACTCCGGGTCCCCGCCGTGGACAAGGAAATAATAGATAATCGCGACCCCAATTTTATCCCTTAAGAACTTTCACCATCGACTTGTCGCCCTGGAAGTAGGCCTGGCGGTTTTTGGGGTTGCGGGAGTCGATGAGCACCAGGGCCATATCCCCCCTTTCCGGCTTATGGACCCAATCCGACTCCACTTTTTCTTCCTGGCCGTGATAGGTGAAACGCACGATCGCGCTTTGGGTGCCAGAGGTGCCCCTCCCGCCGGGGGTGTCGATAACCTCTGCGACCTTCCCTTGGATCATCTCGCCGTACTTGAACAATACCCAGTCTTTCCGGAGGGAGCCGTAAAGCCACACGAGATACCAGAAAAAGAATCCAAGCACGATATAAGGAAACGCGAGGTCGGTTAAAGTAAGTCTTTTTTCCGGGACCTTCCCGAAAAGCTTCATGATCGGGGGGCACCAGTTATAGAAGGCCGCTACCGCCCCAGCTGCCAGGAGCAATCCCAGGATAATCAAAAAAACCCAGTTCCCTTTGTCTTCGCCGAAAGTTTCCAACCCCACTTTTCGGGGAATGGGTTGAGAGGCCAGTTGTTGGGCCAATACATGGTTGGTATCTTCCCAAGTATTCTCCCGGTGGGCGGGCAGCCCTTCCAGGACCAGCTTTCTCAGGAGAGACCCATGGGAGAGCAGGTAGTCGGTCATATAGACTCGGCAGCCCGAACCGTCGAAGAGGGAATAGACCTGCAAGACGTTATCCGATATGAACTTTACCTCGGCCCAAGGGACCTTTTTCATTGCCCCTTTCGAATCCAGGATCTCGACGCCTTCCTTCGTTAGTTTCAGGGTGAACCGGCTGAACCAGAGGAGGCGGAAGCCCCCCACAGCCAGGTACACCATGAAGAGAGGGAAGATCGAGAGAAAAGGGTAGGTCCACCAGGTCAGGTCCTCGCGGTGTGCGAAGAACCATATGAGGAAACCCGCCAGCGCCAGGAAGAGGAACGCGCCCAGGGCATAGAGCACCCGGAAGAAGACCGGGGTTTCAAAGGTCGCTTCATGCATCGGTTTCATTTTTTTAAAACTCCTCCTAATTTCGTTTTGGACGCCTCGAAATAAAGGCACTAGGCCAATACTATCCACTTTAAAAATTTAAAACGGCTCTCCCCATTATTTGCCTTGTCCAATCCGGGTCCCCGTCGTAGACAGTCACCTCAAGGGGTTATAGTCCCCTGAACCTTACGTCTTTTCCAACGGCGGACACCATAAATTGCGGCAAAAACCCCGGCCAACGAAAAAGCAGGCGTAATTAAATACGGATAAAAGAAAAAGATGAGCGTGAATTTCGAGAACCATTCCGGCACTAATCCATGGTCCGCGCCAATGGCGAATAAATAAATAAAGCCAAAACAAACCGCCGGTCCCCCGATCACGCCGATCAAGACAGCCGCGAAGGATATGGCCTGTCCCCTCCATGCTTTTAGTGCCAGTGCCAAAAGAAAAGCGATAAAAAGGCCAATCAAGATAACGGCATAAGGCCAAACCAAAACCATAAAGCCCAAAGCGGACCAAGGATTACCCTCGAACGCGAAAAAGAAAGCACTTTGCGCCGGACCCAGTATTTTCGGTTGTGGTTGGAGGCTGGCATCCACCAGGTCCCGTCCGAATTCTTGGACACAATTATGTTGGGTATCGGCGACATAAATATTCCCGGCGGGATCGGTACCTATACCCATGGGGAGATGTAAAAAACCGGTGCCGTTCCCCTCCGAACCCCATTGGGTCACGAAATGGCCGTCGGGATCGAATTCCTGGATGCGATTGGCATAGGGTTCCACTACGAAGATGTGGTCGTCCGAACCCATGGCCATTCCCGTGGGCATATAAAAGGACCCTTTCCCATTGCCTTGCCCGCCCCACTGGTTGACCCAAGCTCCCTCGGGCGTGAATTTTTGAATCCGAACGCCCCCCTCCATCACATAAAGAAAACCTTTTGAATCCATCACCATACCATTGATGCCGGAAAAAGCGCCTTTGGGCCTTTTATCCAAAGGCAAGCCCTCCCCCAGGAATACTTTCTCTCCCCATTGTGAAAGGAAAATACCCGATGGATCGAATTTTTGGACGCGCCCGGAATCCGCGACATAAAGGTCACCCTGTTGGTCCACGACGATGGCCGTCAGGTAATCGAACTGGCCTTTTTCAGTTCCCGCCGAGCCGAATTGGACTAAAAGATGCCCATCCGGAGTGAATTTTTGGACCCGGGATCCGCTGTAATCCGCAACATAAATGTTATTCGAGGCATCGACCGCAATAGCGACGGGCCCCTCGACCTTCCCAGGGATGGCCGGTCCACAAGACACATCCTTGACATATCGCCCATTCGGATCGAATATTTCGATCCTATCGGAACTGACGCCTCCAACCAGGACATTGCCCGAATGATCGACAGCAACGCAATTAGGCAGGAAAGAGCCTTTCACCGATCGGCAATCCATACGCTTCAAGAAAGGATGGACGAGAGAGGCCTGACTCCCATTTCCAGTGGGCGTATCGGTGGCTACTTGGCAATGAGCAATTTGCGGAATGGAGAACAGATGAAGCGCAAAAAGAAATAACCCCAAAAAGGCATATTGACCTAATCTCATATTCTTTCCTTTTGAAGATCTAATTGATCCGTTTGATTTGTCCAATCCGGCTCCCCGTCGTGGACAACCTTTATTAGGTCGAGACTTAAAGAAACGATAACAATTCTTTCCTGTCAATGCTTTCCAGCGGAGGAATATTTTTTGATTCCACCTGGCCATAACAGTGAACGTGGCAGTACTCACAAATCAGAACAACCTTCTTAACATCTTCAGGAAACTTATATTTACTGTTTTTAATCGCTTGATGAAAATAGACTGCTTCAGGATGTAAATTCTTTGGATCAGGTTCATTTGGGACGTAATAAAAAGAACGTTCCCCTGCAATTTCATCATGGGAAGTGTCATCTATCCATTCATTAAATATTGGGCAGAATACAAAGCGGTTATCTTTTAACTCGCCGATCCTACCGGGCCTTTTAAAAGGTTTTAAGCCCCACAGGATGTATTTAACCTCTTGAATGAAGCCCATATGTATTTCCTCTTGCCGACCAGGACTCGAAACCATCGCTTTGCTACCAAATATTGTCCATTACGGGTCCCCGTCGTGGACATTAAAAGCGCCTGTGATTTAAGAAAATAATGGTACCGATCCTTCTAGGACTTTGATAAACGTCGAATAAATTTTTCACATTCAAACCAGCTTTTAAATATTTCAACGAATTTCACAACAGAAAAATAAGAAAAGCCAACATCACAAAGTATTGTTGCAATCAAAAGCATAACATCATGGCTTTCTGGTCTGCTTGGCTCACTCTTAAAATAAATCAAAAATGTGCCATATGCTGAATAAACAGCCATCAAAACCAAGAACGCGATAACTAAAAATCTATAAATTAATTCTACTGGTTTAAGTTGCATAGACAATGTGGAATCATGGGACGTTCGGGTAATTGTGACAAAAACATTCAATTCTTTCGCATATCTGCATGTACTGGCTTGCAAGCCTCTGTAAAAACGCCAACGTGTTAGGAAAAACTCACCTTTTTTCACTTTGCAAACCGTAAAACGCGCCGGATGAGGCCTAACATTTATATTTCCTATTTCCGTATCAACCGGTTTATCGAGTTCATAAGTTTTAAGAGATTTCCAAAGATGTTCAACATTGACGGACGATAAAATTTTAGTTTTTAAAAACACTTTTATACCTCTAGTATTCAGCAACGACTACTGCAGTTCTTTTCGTTGTCCACGACCGGTCCCCGTCGTGGACAAGGCAATCTCGACTAATAACTTATTAGTAGAACAAAAGTTAAAAACCAATTTTATGCCTTATGAATAATAGACCCATAGTAATCTCCAATAAAATAACCGACGTCCCCAGAATCCCCAAACCAAGAGAAAACAGAAAAGGATAAAAATTGAATCCCAATTCCTTCTTCTTGATTTCCTTATTAAGCGTTTTGATAATTTTATTACAGGTTTCCGGGACATTGTTTTTATCTAACTTTATTCGGCCCACACCACCCCAAAAAGAAACTTTCAAAACAAGGTCGCACGAGCTCAAATAGATACGGTTAGAAAACTCTTTGTGCTTGAATTTGCATTTATTTAATGACGAAAGAAGCGATTTCCTAAAAAAATCTTCGGTGATTCCACACACTAAATATCCATTAATAATTTTCCAAAAAATAAACAAAACAATTATTAGTAAACCGACTCCCCAAAAGTCCACTTTAAATCCGCTCGAATTTATATGAATCTGGTGAAAAAACAACTCCGGAAAAAAATAAAAAAGCGCCAATATAAAGATCCTCTTTGCGGAAATTAGTAAAGGTCTTCTATAAATAATTCCGATCAGTGCAAAAAGAAATAAATAAAAGACGCAAAAACTTCGTCCAACGACTTCGAAAAACAAATAAGTATAAACATTCATTCAAGAACCTCTTAAAGCTCTAATTTTTTCAAAGCCAGGTCCAGACCACCATTATCCACTTTTCCATTGTCCATGATGGGTCCCCGTCGTGGACAGCTTCAAGCATCCTTTAAATTGCAAAGGGCAACCCTGGTGCCCATTTTTTTATCGTGGTAAAAACGGCTGTAAGGGTCTTTCGCCTTAAACAAACTGAACAAAGAAAAGAGTGATCCAAAAATTTTAAAAAACGACCGTTTCATCGCGAAAAAAGCAGGGTATCGCTTTATTACGCCCTGGTCGTCGGCGACAGCCAGGCCCAATAAATAATATCCAACAGTGTTCGGCTTTCCCTTAATCAAAGGCATCGCGAAATAAAGAAGCATGAGAGCCATCGCCAATAAAAACATTGGAAGAAAAATCCAATCGGACACAACAGTATGATCACGCACGAACCACCACTCGAATTTACCAGTTCTCCAAGCTTCAATGGCAACGGCAGAAAAACTGATCATTGCCACTAAAGGGATGCTTACGAAATAACCATCAATCAAGAAAGCTGCGATTCGTCTGCGCCGAGAAGAGATGCCGCTTGTTTTGAATTGGATATTTCTGTTTTGAAGTAATCCATAGACCAAAATGAAAACCATTCCCCAAAACAACCCGTAAGGGTTGGCTGATCCGCCGACAACTGTTTTCACGCTATCGCTTTCAAGCTGGTAACCCATCATTCCCATGTCGGTGAAAAAATAGAAGCTGAAACTCAATACCAAAACAAATATCAATAAGACCCGAAAATTAATTTTCAAACTCATCCCTCCTCATATTGGAAAGCGCTTAGAAGCTGTTTCCCCTTGTCCACGACGGGTCCCCGCCGTGGACAAGGGATTATCTCCTAACAGCAAGACCTTCTTCGTAATAAGTGTGCTCTTCAAATCCTACCCTGCCATAGCACCGAATCGCATAATGATTATCCGCTTGCACATTCAGTCCAATATATTTCACTGAGTTCAAAAGTTGATCACATAGACTAGCGGTAACAATAGCTGCATTTCCTTTGTTTCTTTCTTCTTGGGAGGTCATAACGTTCCCTAAAGCGGCCACGTTATATCGTTTTGAAAAAACGTGCACCCCTGCCATCGAAACCAACTTTTCACCCTTGTAAATACCGTGATAAAAACCACTTTGAACTAATTCTTTATCAAGCCAAGCTGATGGACTGTTTTTAATGACCAATTCTTCAATCGCATGTAAGTCACCTTCCGTTAAAACCCGGACCAATCCGTACTCCCCCCTGAATGAAGCAATTAACGTCTCGCCTGCAAGCTTCATCTTTAAAAATTTTCCTTTGGATTGAAAATCATAATCCTGGATAACAATCTCTTTGAGGCCATCCGACAAATGGCAATAAACACTTCCCGGAAGCTCCGGCATCACTGCTTTAAGTAATTCCTGGAGTTCCAGTTTATTTGAACTTCCGAGCGCGATTAAAACTGGAAATTTTGGTTTTTTATAAAGAAGGATAACCGCCTTAAGCTTCTCATTTTCTTCCGAACCGTACCATTGACTGTATTGCCAAAACAAATCATCCAAATCGCCTAATTGATAAATATTCAGAAAGGGGTCATTTTTGAAATAAATTTCAAGCCTGTTTTTGTCGAATATTTGAATTACCCGGTTCATTGGTGTTGCCTTTTCTAATTCAATAGAACCTTGTCCACGACGGGTCCCCGTCGTGGACAATAAAATAATGGTGAATGGTGGCCCGACAGCAATCACCGGAAAGCGCGGAAGAAGGCGCGCAGGTCTTCTGCCAGCAATTCAGGCTGCTCCCACGCGGCGAAATGGCCGCCACGCGGCATGGTTGTCCATCGCCGCAGATTGTAGCCCCGCTCAACCCATGTGCGCGGAAGCATAAAGATTTCTTTTGGAAAATGAGCAACGGCACAAGGCACTTTTATAAAGTCGTCCTTCCCGAGTGCGAGAGACGCCGTAGTGTTCTCAAAATACATTCTAAATGAAGAATATATTGTCTCAGTTATCCAATAAAGGGTGATATTGGCCAACATTTCGTCGATTGGCAGTGCATTGCGCGGGTCGCCGTTGCAGTCGGACCATTTTTGAAACTTCTCCAAAATCCACGCGGCCAGGCCGACAGGCGAGTCATTGAGCGCGTAAGCAGGCGTCAATGGTGTTGTGCGCTGAATATGCCAATAAGCGCCGTTCTGCTCGACCCATAGCGCAGCCTGCTTCAATTCGTTTTTCTCTTCTTCTGTCAGGTCCGTACCAGGTGGCAAAAACGGACGGTAGGACCCCGGAATGAAGTTGAGATGGATGCCAATCAGCCTCTCAGGATGGCGAAGGCCGAGAGCAGTTGTGACGCCAGCGCCATTATCACCGCCCTGTGCGGCAAATCGTTCGTATCCGAGTTCTGCCATGAGCGCAGCCCAGAGATCGGCAACAGCAAAGATGTTCATGCCATGACCGGGCTTGCCGGAATAGCCATAGCCGGGCAGCGATGGCACGATGATATCGAAGGAGTCCGCTTCGGATGCACCGTAGCCGGCGGGATCGGTGAGCAGGGGGATGATACGCAGGAATTCGATAAAAGATCCTGGCCAGCCGTGAGTGAGGATGAGCGGAATGGGCGCGCGGCCTTTGCCTCTCACCCGCAGAAAATGAATGTGTTGGCCGTTGATCACCGTTTTGAAGTGAGGAAAGACTTTGAAGCGTTCAATCTGGTTGCGCCATTCGAATCCTGATTTCCAATAGTCGCAGACTTCGCGCAAGAAATTCAGATCGGTGCCATAGTCCCAACTCGAGCCCGGAACTTCGTCGGGCCAGCGGTTACGGAGTATGCGATCGCGGAGGTTTTCCACCGATTCGGCTGAATACTCAGGAACAAAGGGTTCGATTGCCATGTGCCGCTCCTTCGCTGTTCGCATTAAAAAAGGCGCCTGGCCATTATTTCCCATTATTTATTGTCCACGACGGGTCCCCGCCGTGGACAACAGTTAATGTGGCTCAAATTTAAGTTGCATACCATCCTTTTTAAAACAGCCATGTGCAGGCGGTCAGGTGTGCCAATGGGCGGCTCGCTTTCGTTTCAGGATTGGAAATTTTCCGGAAACCTATGCTTTCATTTATGTCTTTCCCTGTCAAACTGAAAAAAGCCGAACCATCCCGGAACAAAGATAGCATGTATGGGCCGGCGCCCCTTGTGGTAGCAATTTAACTGTTCAGGCATTTACCGCGAAGCGCCCCGCACTTCAGCGAAGGAATCGTTGAAAGAGGGCATGGAGAGAATCAGGGTATTGTTACGAATTCTAAGCCTGCTCATGAAAATAGAAATCGGCACAATATCAATTGCCTTTATAATGGCAGCCGCATGGATTTTGACGGGAAAAAGCTTGTTCCCAATCTAATAAAGCGGGTATGGAGGCGATTTATGTTGTTAAAGAAAATTTCGGCTTGGTTTATCGGCGCGGCGTTTGTTTTGATCCTAAGCTCGGTTCTTTTTGTTTCCTGCGGAAAAGCCCTGAGCCCCTCGGCGGCCCCTGGGCCGGTGACGGTGGTCCAAGTTTTGCCAACAGGAACTTTCACGTCCACACCGACCATCAGCCGGACTCCCACGAATACCGCCACTTCCACCCCTTCCGGCACGCTGACGGGCACCCCAACCCAAACCCCTACGGTTACAGCCACCCCATTTCCAGGTTTGACATGGACGGCCCGCGCCCTCCCCAGTTCACAGGACTGGAAATCAGTAACCTATGGGAATGGTGAATTTGTGGCGGTCGCTTCTGGTTCTAGTGTAGCGGCGGCGACATCACCGGACGGGATCACTTGGACGCCCCAAACCCTCCCCAGTGGTGAGGACTGGACATCAGTGACCTACGGGAATGGGGTGTTTGTGGCGATTGCCGCAAGTAGCGCGGTGGCGGCGACATCACCGGACGGGATCAATTGGACGCAACGCACCCTCCCCAGCACGACGAACTGGACATCCGTGACCTATGCGGACGGGGTGTTTGTGGCGGTTGCTGAACCTGGCGCGGTGGCGGCGACATCGCCGGACGGGATCACCTGGACGCCCCAAACCCTCCCCAGTGGTGTGGACTGGACATCAGTGACCTACGGGAATGGGGTGTTTGTGGCGATTGCCGCAAGTAGCGCGGTGGCGGCGACATCACCGGACGGGATCGCTTGGACGGCCCAAACCCTCCCCAGCACGACGAACTGGACATCCGTGACTTACGGGAATGGGGTGTTTGTGGCGGTTGCTGAACCTGGCGCGGTGGCGGCGACATCGCCGGACGGGATCACCTGGACGACCCGCGTTCTCCCCAGCGCACAAAATTGGTTTTCAGTGACTTACGGAAATGGGATGTTCGCGGCGGTCAATTGGGGTAGTGCGGTGGCGGCGACATCGCCAAACGGGATCGATTGGTCTCCCCGCGCCCTCCCCAGCTCCCAATCCTGGTATACAGTGACCTACGGGAATAATGTGTTTGTGACGCTTGCTACTAACACCACGTTGGCGGCGACATCCTGGTGATTTTTAAAACATCAACTGTCAGGGTCATAACTGCCTTTTTAATAGGTGGGACCCATTACAAAAGGAGCGGCTGGATGAGACATTTACCTGAAGTGGTTGGGCATAAGGCCCAAATGCTTACTTTTATCCTCGCCATGGCTATGGCCTTATCTTTCACTCCTGGGGCTTGGGCGAAAAAAGCCTCCCCTATGCCTGTGGCGACGGCCGAAGCGGGGGATAACTCCACCCCGGCGGGGGAAAGGGCCCCTTCACCGAGCGACTGGTATTTTGGGTTCGGCACGGGCGTGGACCTGCCGGGTTCCAACTGGGGTACGGATTATCTCGCGGGCGGGGGAGGCCAAGGTTTCCTGGGTTACCGCTTGTGCAAGGACTGGGCCGCGCAGTTGGACATGGAACAATGGTATTTCATGGGCGGGGCAAACGCCCTGAACAACCTGCGTGCCTTGGTGGAATTGAAATACACCTTCGGAGGCAAGGGCCTACAACCTTACATCCTGGCCGGGGCGGGGACGGTTTTCCAAACCAGTTATCCCTCGGGTTGCAATACCGCCAACTTTGACGCCTTGGGAGGGGTTGGCATCCAGGCTGACTTGGGCGGACAAAGCCATTTTTATTTGGAAGCCAAGTACAACTTCATCCTGCCTCAGAGCGGTTCTTTCAATGATGTGCCTATCACCGCGGGCGTGTGGACGGGGCTGTAACCAAGAGTGGGCTTTCATTTAACACGTTAGCGAATTTCGTATTTAACTTGTAGGCTGGCCCCTTCTGTTCGTAACCTTGAATTCAAACATCGTGACGCCACCTCAGATTGAAAATTTCTTGTTAGGGACATTTGATTATTTCATTTTTCGCCCGTTTTCTTGGCTATCTCCCGAACGGCTAACGCCGCCAAGATCATCAAAAATGCACCGAGCGGTACGGAAAGCCAGGCTAAAACAGGGCCCCAAAAACCGCCAATTGATAGAAGCCAGGGCCTAATGAAAAAGAAATACAACCCCATGTAAGGCAAAACCAAAAGAACAAGAACTTTCATATACTTATCGCTTAATTTTTCTATCTTTGAATTTCCCCTCGAAGCCCGGGGAATTTCTTCGCTATCTAAATTGACTCGCTGGTTCTTTGGGTCGGCTTCTTCAGGGGTAAAAGGGGCCAATATTATTTTCGATTTGGGAATAAGTTGCATACCATCCTTTTTAAAACAGCCATGTGCAGGTACAAGCCTATCATTCCGTATAAACTTTGGAATAAAGCCCAGAAAGTTAAGGGAAACCATTTTCGAATAAGATAGTCAGTAGTACTGACTGTTCACTTTGGGTCCCCGTCGTGGACATACCGGATGCCTAGGAAACCAACTCAACCAATTCTTCAATAGTGTAGTCGGCTATTTTCATTCTGCCTTCTATCTTATCAGGCCATAATTCGCGTATGACCCCGGCGATAAAAACTGCTGTCATTCCCAGGCTTTTGGCCCCTTCCAATTCATAACTTCCCCCATCCCCGACAAAAACGCAGTCCCTGGGGGACAAGGCAAGTTGTTGGAGGCTTATTTGATAGATTTGAGGTTCAGGCTTTACAAAACCAGCCTCGCATGAAAAGACAGTGCTGTCGAAAAAATGGGCAAGCGGAGATTCTTTCCAACCCTCTATTTCGGAGAAATCCGCATTGCTTAAAAGGCCCAATTTCATCCCCTGATCCTTGAGTGTTTTCAATGTCAGGAGATTCGCGTCAGGGATCGTGGTAATGGCCTTTTTCATCCTTTCGATCCTAAATTTCACGGCACGTTCGATCAATTCATCGGGGATCTGTGGGTTTATAGCATGAGCCATTTGACGGACAAAAACGAAAGGGTTCTTTTCCTTTCCAGTGAGTCGATCCTTGGATTTTTCCAATAATTGTTTGTTCCAATCTACCTTGTTGACTCCCAGTATGTCCGACGTATTGATACCTGAGGACCATGTTGATTCGCGCGCCGTGAGAGTATGAAAAAGATCGAAGATGATACCTTTTTTATTAGAAGCGACTATTTTCACGATATTGCCTTTAAAAAGATCATCCACGACGGGTTTTGAATGGACAAACAAGAGTACAAAAATGAAATCAGACCATTATTCTAAACCTATCAATTCCACCTCTCACCTTTTGGGACATTATTGAGGCGGTAAACGGCTCCCGGACCGCTTCCATCCCGGACCAAACGCCCCTCCTCGATCAACTTGTTCAAGTTTCGGATAACAGTGCGTCTTGAACTACCCAACACCCCAACCAAACCGCTGGTTTTGACCTCGCCGTTCCGGCGGACATAATCCAATACCTTGCTGGTCAGATCGTCATTTTCGGGAGCTTCCAGTATCGGGGTCGGCTTATTCACCGCTAAGTTATTTTGGGGGTTCGGCGACATACCCTTTGAGATGACGGCTACGGTTTTAACCGCTTCTGGCGTGTCCTCAATTTCTTCGGATTTTCGAACTCGTTCCATCCGCATTACCTGAAATACAAGCAGAAAAAAACATGTCACAAATGTTGCTCCCACCAAATTTGGGACACTAAAAAATCCAAGGAAATGCCCAATACGGGCTAAAAGCCACAAAACGCCCCATAGGCACACGGCAACTTCACCAGATTTAATATTCGAAATTGGATAGTTGGAGGGTATATAGGTTTTGGAGCCTTTAAATCGGCTTTCCCAATCAATATAGATACCGAGAACAATGATATATAAACCAAACGATATGAAATTAGGCCACAGGGCGAATATATCTAACCAGCGTGGCGGGACTTGGTATTCAGGCGGGAGATGGACGGTAAAGAACATAGACAAAACGGTCAAACCGGCATGGACAAAGGTGGCAATCCAAAGAGATACCCAAAGAAAGACAGTTTTCTCATTATCGGTGAATTCTGAAGAAGACATATAAAACCTCCAAAAATTGGTTTGCTCCCCATATTGTGCCATCCGCCAGCCAACCTATCGTGCCATGGCACGATAACCAACAACCCGTCGGTGGCACGATGGCACGAACAAAGACCAAATATTAATTCCCAATAAATAAAATGCCAATAATTATTTTAAATGAGTCATTTTTGGCGAAGACAGCTATTGTGCCATTCAAGCTGTATCGTGCCATGGCACGATAGCCGACAATCCGCCGGTGGCACAATGGCACAATAAAGTGGCACGATAGACAGGTGGTATTTTCTAAGGATTAAATCCCAATAAAATTAAGCGAAATGCACAAGCTTTGGGGGGACCGCTATTGTGCCATTCCGGCGCTATCGTGCCATCCGCCAATTACCGATCGTGCCATGGCACGATAGCCGACAATCCGCCGGTGGCACGATGGCACAATAAAGTGGCACGATAGACAGGTGGAATTTTCTAAGGATTAAATCCCAATAAAATTAAGCGAAATGCACAAGCTTTGGGGGGACCGCTATTGTGCCATTCCAGCGCTATCGTGCCATCCGCCAACTACCTATCGTGCCATGGCACGATGCCGACAATCCGCCGGTGGCACAATGGCACAATAGCCATGCCATAGGTAATTGGGGATTAGCCGAAACCCTATGGGAACAAACCCTACCCTAGGGTTCCTTATCCAACCTCTTCATTTTTTCGGTGTATTGGAGGTACAGGCTATCCAATTGGGCGTCGGTGAGTTTTTCATCGTCAGAACCGTTAAGTTTTGACCATTTCTCGAACTTTTCAAGTTCTTCGGCGACATCGTTCAATTCACGCCGGGTTTTGGCGTTATAAATGGCGCCACGCCAGAACGGAAAATCCCTCAAGACCGCGTCTTCCCTTTTTCCACGATCAATTCACATGCATGAGAATCTTTATACCTAGCGGGGTGATAAAAACCTCGTCCTCAAGCTTAAAGCCTACCCATCCGGAGTCACAAAAATGCTCCAGGACCAATCTCAGTTTGAGTGTATTCCAGCCTAAAGTCCTCGGCAATTCATCCTTGGAAATGGCATCCACCCCTTGGATGTAGTTGTGATCCCTCAAGTAGATCAATACCGACATTTCTTCGCTGGGTGCTATTGGAGGCAATGGATTTGACCATTCGGCCACAATTGATCCTTTAAATGAAATCCACACGGTCGACACGGCTTTTTGGCGAGATACTTTTTAGGCAGTTTCAAACTTTGTTCATCGATAAAACCGAATCAAAATCGGCATATATGGGATATATACGATTCACACCTTGAAATTACCAAACGAACATCACAAGCTTATATAAGAAGCCACAATTTAAAACTGGCATATATGCCGGTTTTTTGACCAGTGTGTTTCTAGGATGATGTGGTGATGAAGATGAATGAAAAACAGTTCGAACAGCTCAAAAAGAATTTAGGCAGGCGGATAGGGGAATTACGGGCCCAGAGGGGATTTACCCAAGCCCAATTCGCCGAAAAGTTGGAAAGATCCGTCAGTGTGATCCAGGCTTGGGAAACGGGCCGAAATTTCACCATCAAGACCCTATTTCTCATTACAACGACCCTGAATTATCCCATAAAAGAGATATTCAAAAAACCGGTCAAACCCATGCCCAAACGCGGTCGGCCCCGCCACGATACCCGCCACAAATAAAACAAACTAGACCCAGCCTTACAGATCAACGAAGGATCAGCCATTTCCCCATGGAATGCCCCCGGGGTGTGGCCGCCACGATGTAATAAAGCCCATCCGCCAATTCCCTGCCCCATTTATCGGTCGCATCCAGAGGCAGATCATTAGGACCAGCTGGTAGGTCCTGGAATCTTTCCTCATTCACCATCCGGAACGCGAGGGTATAGACCTTGAGGGTCAACCAAGCGGCTGGGCGTTGGAGAACAACCTGTACCTGGATCGGTCCGGGACCCACCAATGGGTTTGGATATGGGATTGGGGCCGAAAGAACAATTCCCTCGGTAGCGGTAACTGTCGGACTTTGTGTTTCGGTAGAGGTCGCTGTGAAAGTATCGGTTAAGGTTGGGGTAGACGTTGGGGTTTTAGTGACCGTATTGGTAACAGTAAATGTGAAGGTAGAAGTAAAAGTGGAAGTATTGGTCACGGTTGGCGTCCTGGAATTAGTTGGAGTGGCCGTATTCGTTAATGTGGAGGTTTCGGATGACGTCGGGGTATATGAGGTCGTCGAGGTTTTCGTGGGGGTACTGGTATCGGTGGATGTGAAAGAGGATGTTTGTGTCGCGGTATATGGAGATGTGGGAGTTGAGGTGACGGTAGAAGTATACGTTTTTGTGGCCGTTTTGGTGGGTGTGAATGTAGGTGTTCCCGTCATGGTGTAAGTGAAGGTATAGGTGTAAGTCCCAGTGGGAGTCTTTGTCGCCGTATTCACCGGGGTATTCGTGAAAGTATTCGTCGCCGTCGAAATAGGGGTCATTGTTTTTGTAGGTGAAGCGGTCGGCGAAACAGTGAAGGAAGCTGTCATGGAAAAAGTCAAGGTTGGTGTGGTCGTGGGTGTTATGGTCAAAGAATTGGTAGATGTCGATGTCGTTGTATAAGTCGAGGTAAGAGTCGGCGTGTAGGTTGGTGTAGGGGGGTTAGGGATGACCTGGATAGCCGATATTTTTGCGTTGTTTACGCTCGCTGGACCCAGCAGGATGAAGATCTGGCCGTTAACCGGCTGGATATTATTGAACACCTTGTCATCCGCTTTATTGGCCCCGACCTCAGAAAATATATCCAGATTGGTGATGACCTGGTTTCCGTTGATGGAAACGTCGAAAACCCTCTGGCCTGTCGATGTGAAATAGGTCTCGGCGAACTTCAAGGTGACCTGGTAGTTCCCCGCCGGGACCGGGAGAATATAAGTGACCGGATTACCCCACCTCTCCGATTGGTAAAGCGCGGGATCGGTCGTACCGGCGATGGTATTGGTAACGGTATCCACGGTCCCACCGATATAATCCTGGTCCGCGGCCCAGGTTTGACCCTGACTATCAACATATTGCGGACCCCCTGCGTTGATCCTCCAAACAGAGGAGGGAGTTGGGGTGTTGGTGGGAGTGGATGTCGCCGTCGGCGTGGCGGTGGGTGTGGGGACTAGTGATGTCGTTTCCATGCACACCTCATCGACCCAAAGACTCATACCGTTAACGGCACTATTTTGCGTCTGCCAGTTCAAAGCCGTCAGGTCGGACAGCACCTGGTCCAAGGACGGTGGGTTGGCCATGGGTCCCCATCCTCCTCGGGCAAAAGAAGCTTTGGAGACATTCACCTGGGTCCAGGTATTGGCCGGAACGGTGAAATTGAAACCGAAATAATCACTGTCCGTGATCAGAGGACATTGTAAGTTCAGTCTTAGGGTAACGCTCTGGCTTGTCTTGACCCAGAAATTCAAAGCCCCGAAGTCGGCGTCCCAATTCTGGAACCCCGAGGGAAATTGAGTCTGTAGACCGAATCCAGTGGATCCGTCCGAGGCCGTGTCCGTCCCGACGATCTTGACCGAATGACTGGTACCATTCGCTCCCGTGGTGGCATCCACCACTGGGTTGGCAACGGTAGTTCCCGTTCCCCAAGAATAGCTATCCCAAACCCCGCCGTAATTATTGGACAGGCCTCCATTCTCAAAATTGGAGATCACGGAACATTGAAGCGGTAAAGGGGTTGGCGTGGGGGTGATCGACAGATCGGAGGGACAGGGCAAGGGAACATTCTCTGGCACTGGGGTGCCGAAGTTGGGGGTATTGTCCGAGTTCCAGGTGAATGGCTGGATGCGGGTGGCCCGGTGGGGCTCCTCGGAAGTGCCGCTCTGGGCGTCGGTCAAGTCGGTCCCGTGATAGACCAACCAGTCCTGGGTGCCGTCCGGGGATTGGGTGAAGGAGCAGTGGCCGACCGAGTAGATGTGGGTCACATCCGAATATTGGAAGACGGGCACGGTCGACTTGGTCCAGGAACCTAGGTTCATGAAATTACCGTCGGTATTGGAAAGCTGGCCCAGGCAGTAGTACTGGGTCCAACAGCCGCTAGCGGAATAGATGATCATTACCTTGCCGTTGTGCTTGAGGATCTCCGGACCCTCGTTCACGGCCGAGCCGTCCATTTTTTCCCAGGCATAGGTAGGGCAGGACAACTGGACCGGTGCGATATTAGGGTCCACCGTGACCGGGTCGAGCATATGGGCGATGCCCAGGCATTGGCCCGAGGCCGTAAATTGGGAATAGATGAGAAAAAGCTGTCCGTCGCTGTCCCGCTGGAGGATGGTCTCGTCGATGGCGGAGATGCTGGGAATGAGGTTGCCCATGTAATGGTAGGTTCCTTGGGGATCCTGGGTGTCACCCTGCAGGACGAACATGGTCTGCTGGATGGCGGAAGTAGGGCTTCCGTTGGTATAGATGTACCATTGCCCGTTGATGTAATGAAGCTCGGGCGCCCAGATGTTGTAACCATAAGGCGAGCCGCCGGGCGCGCCCCAAACCGTGATGCCAGGCGCCTGGCCGACACCCTGCAGGGTGGCGGACTTATGCACGATGACTCCCCCGCCCGTTGTATCGCAGAAGTAGTAGTACCCGTTCCAATATTGGACCCAAGGATCGGCGCTTTCCGCCGGCACGATGGGGTTCATATAGGTACAGTTAGGCGCGGGTGTGGGAGTTGAGGTTGGGGCGGACGAACCCACCGTCCAGCTTTGGCGGTCGCGCACCAGGCCCGTCGGGTCCTGGGGGTTCCAGAAAGTCTCGACCGAGATGGTCTTGCTCGTCGCTCCGCCCGGAACGGTCGCATTACAGGTCAAGGTGACGCTCTGACCAGGGTTGACCAGTACCGTCACACTGTCGTCCGACTGTCCCAGGGCAGGCGTCTGGGTGTTGCTCCAACCCTCGGCGCCGTACACAGTACTCGTGATATCCGTCCCATTGGGGTCCAGCCATTGGGTGGTAATGTTGTTATCGCCCGATTGAAAGGCCTGGATATCGGGCATGCAGGGAACTTCCCCGTTGTTTGTGACGACCACCTGGGTGTTGGTTCCGGGATGAAGCAGGGTGATGTTCAGGGCGTCAGTGGTTCCGTCGTCCTTGATGCCTTTCACGTACTTGATGACCTGCTTGGCGGCCCAAGTGTAGGTATAGGCGGTGTTCTCGGGTACCACCTGGTTGGGCATCGGGTTTCCGTTATTATCCGAGTACCAACTTTCCAGATTGAACCGGTCCGCCCTTCCCCCCAGTTGTTGGTAAAGTTGGGCGCTCAAGATGCTGTTGACGGCAAAGGTCTGGTCCCACTGGGCCGGATTGCTGGTGGCCAAAGCGGAACTGGGGTCGTCATTGCAAACTTTGGTGTGCCAGGCCCCCACGCTGTGGAGCCATTGCTCATAGGCGATCATTTTCAGGCACATGGCCGTACCGTCACCCGTGTGTTCTTCCCAGATCATGGTGTAATAGGGCGAATCCGAAAAGAAAGCCCACCAGTTATGATTGGGTATGTTACTGGCGGCCTGGCGGAGGGAGGCCATGACCTCGTTCATGTTGAAGGAATAGGTTTGGCCGTTAACGGTATAGATCAACTGATCCCGCTCGGTCCCTTGACCCAAAGCCGTGTAACTTCCCCAGGGCCACCAAACCGGCGATTGGGTATCCGCTTCTTTTAGATTGGGCAAAACCGTGAATTCCAGCTGGAAATACTGCTGCCAGAGGCTGGTCATTTCATTGTCGTAATAGGCGTTCGATTGATCGGGGTTTTCGGCGATCAGCGCGTCCAGGTTCTCATGATAGTCATGAGTGGTTTCGCTCAGAATGAGCCCGGCGTTCTTGTAACGGTCGATGACAAAACCATCGGCCCCTGCCCCCCAGGCGATGAATTCCCAGTTAGGCCAAGAGGCGGACCCTCCGCTGCAAGACCCGGGACCGCCCCCGCAATCATCTGTCCCACCGCCCAGTTCGGCCACGAACTTGGTCCCATAAGGGGCTTCCTGCTGGATGATACTGCTCAAGGTGCCATTCTCGGCGGTGGACCAAAAAGCGGTATGGAGGAAATAAGCGTCGGCGTATTGTTTGACGAAAGGCCACTGGGCGCCAGGCTGGGCCAATTGGTCGTTAGCGCCAAGGCCGCCCCACCAAACCTCCGCCGGATGGGGTCGAGGACGGACCACTGGATTGTTGGCGGTGGAAATGGTCAAAGTCAGGGTTTGGGAGAGAGGGGTGCCGGTCGGGCCGGAGGGACCCTGGGAATAGACCGTGATGACGTTGTCGCCGGCCCAAAGATGGCGGGCCACGAAGAACCAATTCCCCGCCGGGGGGAAAGAACCGAAATCCACCATGGGCCCGGTCGAGCTGCCCGAATGAACCTCGTACCACATGGGCCAGGTAATGCCGCTTTCGGTTCCGGTCACGGTCACATAGGCGCTATTGACCGTCCCGCTGGAGGTGGTGACGTTGAAGCTTTGGGCCCACGCCGTTGTGGTGGAGGTCATCCCCAAGAAGATCCCGGCAAGGATCATTACGTATTTTTTATTCATTTTTCACCTCACACCCGGCTTCAACCGGGTGAAAAAACCGACCCATCAACCCGTTCCAACTTTGAGCGACGCCCCGCCGCCGAAGCGGTTCACGGAATGATGGGTTCGGACACCTCCCTAACGCAAGATCAACAGCTTGGCTTTGGTTTTCCCGACCGGGGTATCCACAAGGATGTAATAAAGTCCATTGGCCAGATCCCGTCCCCACTTATCGGTCAGGTTCAACGACAGGTCATTCGGCCCCGCTGAAAGGTTTTGGAACGTTTCTTCCTTCACCATCCGGAAAGCGATGGTGTAAATCTTGAGGGTCAGCCACGCGGCGGGCTTTTGGAGCACGATCCTCACCTGGATAGGCCCAGGCCCCGTCGCCGGATTGGGATAAGGAATGGGATCGGAAAGGCCTGTCTCTTCCGTGGCGGTGACCGTTGGGCTAAGCGTTTCGGTGGAGGTCGTGGTAGGAGACATTGTCCAAGTTGACGTTGATGTAGATGTCGACGTCCCCGTAGGGGACCAGGTCCAGGTTACAGTTGGAGTGGATGTGGGGGTTCGGGAGGCCGTTGAAGTCGGCGTAGCCGAAGACGAAGCGGTGAGCGAAGGCGACGGCGTAGACGTTGCCGTAGTCGAATCCGTAGCGGTGGCTGTATTCGTCACAGTTGGGGTATTGGACGACGTCGGAGTAGAGGAGGTCGTCCAAGTCCTGGTCGGTGTTCCTGTATCAATGGAGGTAAATGAAGAGGTAGATGTTGAAGTTGATGTAGAAGTTGGGGTCGAGGTAACGGTAGGCGTGTAAGTCTTTGTGTCTGTTTTAGTTGCCGTTGATGTCGGGGTACCGGTCATCGTATCGGACGCCGTATTTGTGAAGGTTCCGGTCGAGGTCGGAGTAGCCGTATTCATGGGTGTATAGGTTGAAGTGTTGGTGGAGGTACCCGTAGATGTGGCCGTATCCGTGTCTGTTGAAGTAAAGGTATTGGTCGGTGTTTTTGTTGGCGTGTTTTGGGGAGTATGGGTGGAAGTATTGGTGGCGGTCCAAGTATTGGTCGTCGTATTGGTATTGGTGGGACTGTTGGTACTGGTAGAAGTGTTGGTGGGAGTCCATGTTTTGGTAGCCGTGAAAGTGGCTGTATTGTTGGGAGTGTTGGTAGCCGTACTAGAGAAGGTCATCGTCGGGGTTTTCGTGGGGGTAGATGTGGCGGTCGATGTGAAAGTATTGGTGTAGGTAAAGGTCCGGGTGTTCGTGGAAGTCGGAGTATTGGTAAAGGTATTGGTGTGTGTGAAGACAGGGGTAAAGGTAGGGGTCGAAGGCTGGGGAATGATCTGGATGGCGTCCACCTTGGCGTTATTCACGCTGGCCGGACCCAGTTGGATGACGATCTGTCCCTGGGCGTTGGGCTGGACGTTGTTGAACACCTTGTCGTCGGCGGCATTGGCGCCCACTTCCGAAAAGATATCCAGGCTGGTCAGAACCTGATCGCCATTGATGGAAGCGTTGAAAACCCTTTGGCCCGCCGAGGTGAAATAGGTCTCGGCGAATTTTAAAGTGACCTGGTAGTTCCCTGCCGGAACACTGAAGGTATAGGTGAAGGGATTGCCCCATCTTTCCTTCTGATACAGGGCCGGGTCCGCCGTACCCGAAATGGTATTCGTCACCGCGTCGCCGCTGCTGGCGGTGAAATTCTCGTCGCTCCACCAGAGGTTCCCCTGGCTATCGGTATAGGAAACCCCCGCGCAATTCACCCGCCAGGTGTTGGAAACCGTCGGGGAAGGGACGGAAGGCTCGACGAAACCATAATTGAACCGACCGAAGGGGGCGGTCGTCCCCTGGTCGATGAACTGCATGATGTCGGGCGTGGCGGGAAGATTGTCCGTCCACTTGAAACTGAAGGTGGCCGGCCCGTTGGACGCCGGTAGGGTCAATAGAGCACGGGGGATCGTCAGGTGCAGTTCGTTGGTTGCGGTCCAATAGATGGGCACGTCCGCGATATGCTGCCAATTCCAAGTCCCGCCCACGTTCTGTTCCAGACTGCAGGTGTTCCCGTTACGGGTTCGGTTGACCATGTAGTCGTAGCCATTCCAGTTCGCGTTGGAGGTATTCCCCGAGGAGATCAAAAGAACCATCCACATGGGATCGGTGGAGGGAGTGAGATTGGTGGTCGTGCGCGCGTAAAAATAAAGGTTCTGGTTGTCCCTAGCCGCCTGCATCACCACCGGTTCGTTACGGCCCGTATTGTTGATATAGCTGACCGGCACACTGGTATTGGCGGTGCCAGGCCCGAAGGGGTTGAACGCCCGATGAGCCGTCCGACCGATATCGTCGATGTAAAAGGGACCCACCCCGTTCCACTGGCTGGTGGCGTTTCCCAAACAGATCGATGCGGGAGCGGTGATCGTCGGAATGGGCCGGACTCCCTTGTATTGACGGATCACGTTGACCAACTGGTAATAGTAGTTGTCCTTGTTGACGCCGTTCTCCGGCTCCCCGTCGCGGGAGAATTCCTCGTTGTACTCATCCACAAAGACCGTCTGGCCGACCGTGGCCGGGGCCCCGGCGAATGGGTTGATGAGAGGAAACCCATTTTGCCCATTCTGGAACCGCTGGGCGATCCACTCGTTCCATTGGGTCACCCAGAGAAAATTGGGGCTGGAGGGGTTGTTGGGCAAGGCAGCCAGCGCGTGCTGGGCCAGCTGGCCGAAGTAGATGCCGTTCATCGAAGTGTTGGTCATCCAGGACGCGTTGACGGCGGGCTCTCCTACCCCGTTCAAGTTGTTGTAACTACGACCCGTGTTATCCGTGGGGTGCTGGGCGAATTCGACCGGCATTTCCTCGGGAGTGGAGCTGTTCAAGTCCCATCCGTAATTCTGCGGGTAATTGTCCAACCAGGGCCATTTGTCCTGGCCGTTGCCGAACCAGGATTGGCCGGCCGTCCAGGCCCACGACTCGCGGAAGTTGAAATATCCCAGAAGGGTTTGGTCGGTAATTTGGGAGGCGTCCGCCATGACCAGTGGCTTGCCCTGCCACTGGAACCAAAGATCCGAATAGAGGTTCTGGGAGTAGAGGTATCCATAAACGCTTTCCAGCGTGGACTGGGGGCTGGACCAGAAGATGAAGGATATCTGGGGTACCTTGCAGCCCTGGCTCTTCATTGTTTCCAGTATGGAACATAGCTTCAAGACGGTGTTTTGGTAGGTAATGGCGTTGGTATTATCGAAGATCAGTACATCCACCCCGGCATCGGTGAGCATCTGGATATGTTTGCGGATGACGAAATCGTCATTGGAGTCGTAGTAGCCCAGCCAGGGCTGGCTCCAGTAGTGCCACCAGTTCAGCGGGCCAAAAGGGGGATTCGATGGATTGGCCGCGATGATCTTGGTGTTGTCGTAAGTGCCGGCGCCGCCGCCCTGTTCCCACAGGTAGTAGAAAATACCGACCGTCTTGTTGGATTGGGGATTGCCAACGGTCGAGTTGGTGAGAAGGGCCCTTCCCAATCCATCCGTGCCAACCCAGGTATCGCTCATGTTGTCGCGCAGTTGGGCCGAAACGGGAGTCACGCTCAAAAGAGCCAACAAGAGCAGACTCCAAATAATTTGGCGGGCTGAGAACGGAAAACAATTTAAGTCGGGTACGTTAACTTTCATTTATAGATGAGCCTTATTTTTCCTTATCGGTATTTATCTTTAAGGAGGTGTGGTAAAAGCGGAGGTAGTAGGGTTGGTTATTGAACTTCTGATGAAACAGAGCGTTGCGGTTCCAATATCTCGGCCGCCAGGTTGTACACCCACTTCTCAAAAGGGTCGGCGGCTTCCGTCTCTAGGTACTCGATCGGCTTCTCTTCTAAAACCAGGGTCTCCATCTTTTCCTCCATCTTTCCTAAAACGTTTCAGAGCGCTACCTGCCTTGATTCAAAACGATTTCCAACAGCTCGTTTCGTAGATAGGTATATCGCTAAAATCGAAGGAATGACGTAAAGAGACGGAAAAGAGGCGGTATAGAACTAGTAAAGCCTGAAAGCGGATGAAAGGGGAAAAACGCTGTTACTTTTTAGGCGGGAGCAGCTTGTAGCCGACTTGAGGGACGGTCTCGATCCTTTTTCCATCGGACCCGAGCTTGGCGCGCAGATGTCCCACATGAACGTCCACGACCTTCGGCACAATAGCGGTGGAAGGACCCCAGGCCATCTTCACGATCTCTTCCCTGGTCAAAGCCTTTCCCTCGTGCGCGAGAAAGACGCGCAGGATGTCGAACTCACGCAAGGTGAGCGTGATCGAATTGCCCGAGCACCAGACCTCATGGGACGCGGTTGAAAGTTGTATCTTACCCGAGATCAAGTTGCTTGTCGTGGGAGCCAAGGGTTCACGGCGTCTCAGGATGGCGCGGGCGCGGGCGAGCAGTTCCCGCTCATTGAAAGGCTTGGGAAGATAATCCTCAGCTCCCGTTTCCAACCCGCGCACGATATCATCGGTAGAACTGCGGGCGGTCAGCATGAACACCGGGATGTCCTTGAGCCCGCCGTCTTTCTTGATGCGGGTACATAATTCCAAACCGTCCATGTCGGGAAGACCCAGATCCAGTACGATCAGGTCGAATTTTTCTTTTTGGAGGGCATTCCATCCCTCATTTCCCGTGAGCGCGGTCTTGACCAGGAAGCCGTCCTTCACTAGCAGGTCCACCGACAAGGTCGACACCGCGGGGTCATCCTCGATGATCAATATTTTGGGTTGTCCGTTCAGAGCCATATTCCCTCCCCCATCATTTAAAACCGTCTCGGCTGTTTCGGCAAGACCACTTTGAAAGTGCTTCCTTTTCCAGGCTCACTGATGACCGACACCCTGCCCCCGTGGGCCTCTACCAAACCCTTAACGATGGTCAACCCCAGTCCGCTGCCCTGCCGAGCTGGCGAACCGGCCGGTTGTTTGACCCGATAGAACTTCTCGAAAATGGCCTGGTGGAACTGGGGATCGATGCCGATGCCCGTATCCCGGACTTCCAGGACGAAATCCCCATCCTCCTCGGAAAGGATGACATCCACTTCTCCCTGGGTCGTGAACTTCAGGCCGTTGGAAAGCAGGTTCAGGACGATCTGACGGAACATGGTGGTGTCCGCTACCAGGGAGATGTAATGGGCCTTCTTGATCAGCGAAAGGTTAATGCCTTTTTCCCTGGCCTGGGGCTGGTAGAGGTCGACCAGTTCCTTGACGTGGGCGAACACATCCACCGGTTCGGGGAACGGCTCGACCTTGGCCGCCTCGATACGGGCGGTGGTCAACAGGTTGTTGATGAAAGAGGTCAGGTTGGAGGTGCTGTTGGAGACCATCAGGAGGTATTCGGACTGCTTCTCCGTCAGGGGGCCCCCATCCCCCGCCTGGAGAAAATTGATGGCGCTTCGGATGGCGTGAAGGGGCGTGCCCAGATCATGGGTAACCCCGGAGACGAAATCCCGCTTCATCTCGTCCAGCTCCTTCAATTGGACCACCATGGTATTGAAATCCCTCGCCAGATCCCCGATCTCGTCCGGCCTGTTCACCTCGACCAATGAATTTAAACGACCAGCCCTCACCAGGTGGGTCCCCTCACTGATCTTGCGCAGGGGCGCTACCAAATGTCCCGCCAGGAACCAGGAAACGATCAACCCCAGGACCAGGGCCCCGGCGCCCGCCACCGCCCCGATGCCCATCCATTGGCGAAGCTGGCCGTTCACCCTTTCCTTGAGCTTGTCCTCGGAGAAGGCCAGACGCACATAGGCCTTGTCCTTGTTATCCCCCTCGACCTTCAAGAGCCATTCCTCCACCCTTGTCCCGTCCGAAAGGCTGTCGAGAACCGAAGTCCCTTGGCGTGTTTCCATCAGGACCGGATCTTCCAGAAAAACCCGTTCTTTATCGAACTTTGGGGGATAGACGATCTTGAGCGAACTGGACGGATGGATATAGGCGGCGTAAACGACCAGGGGATCCTTGGAAACCATGCGGATGTAGTTGAGAACCGCCACTTCTTCTTTGGACAGAAGGGCTTCCTTGGCTTCCAGTGCGAATGCCGACACCTGTTTGAACTGGGCGTCCTGGATCTCTTTGCGAAGCAAATGGCTGGCCCCGCCCAATAGGAGCAAAAGGCAGACTGCCAGAGTGGCCAGAGCCACGAATCCATGGCTGAGAGAGAAACGGGCGGTGAGTTTCAAATATTCTCCTTAACGTTTGAAGGCTTCTGGGGAAGGGGCCAATGGGACAATTCTACCCTATTCAGGGCTTTTCCTGTGACATCTCCAGCTTGGCTCGCACCAGATTGTTCTGGGCGTTCACATGATGGGGGTCCAGTTTAAGGACTTTCTCCCAATCGGCGATGGCCTCGCCGATATCCCCCTGCAGGTAGGCGTTCAGGCCTTTCTGATAAAGGTCTTGGACCTTCGCACGATCCTCTTTGGAGAGGTCACTGACCTCTTCTCCCTGGGCCCTTTCCCTCAGGCTGGCTTGGGCCTGTGACTGGGCGGGATCGATACGCAGGACCTTTTTCCAATCGGCCGTGGCCAGATCAGCCCTTCCCTTTTCCAGGTAAAGGTCCGCCTCTTTCAAAAGCCTTTTCACTTCCGGATCGGTCTTAGGAACCATCGTGACCGTGACAGGTTTGGCTCGGAAGGATTGGACCAGCACATTCAAGCTGGGATCGTCAGGATAAAGAGGGAGCACATTGAGGATGCGGTCCAGGGCTTCCTTTTTATGACCCGCTCTAGCGGCTCTGGTCGCCTCATCCACGGCCTTTTGCACCTTGGGGTCGGCCAGGGCCGAGGCGTTCACGGCCAGGGACCTTTGCTTGGCTTCTTTATACTGGCTATTGTCAGGATCCAACTGGCAGGCCCAATCGTAATCCCGACGCTCCTCCAGTAAATATCCTTGGGCTTCTGCTTCCTGTCCCTCCTTGAAATACTTGTTCGCTCTCTGGCGGTTGTACTGGGCCAGGGCATAAGCCTTCTCTTTCAACGCGGTCGGGTCATTCGGCTTGACCTGGAGTGCGTAACGGTAATACCAAAAGGCCTGGGTCCAATGGCCCGCCACCGATTCTTCCCGTGCCTTGAGGATGTATTTTTCGAACGATTCCGCCGGCTTTTTCTCTTCCCCCCAATTGAAACTCAACTCCAGCAGATGGCTCCCTGGCACACCCGTTCCGGCCAGGCTGGCCTGGTTGCCGATGGAAAATCGGTAAGCGTAATCAAGTGTCAGGCCCGAACCGGTCCAGCCGAACCCCACCCCGCCCTCGGTGCTATTGGCCCCGCCCCTTAGGGATAAACCCCATCGGGTCATGATCCATTCCAACCCACCCTGGGTGTCCCAGGTCCCGCCCGTGAGCGATTCCCCCACCGTCAGGACCATCCGGCTCCAATCCGCCATGGGCCAACGCAAGGCGGCTCCCCCTCTCAATTCAACAGGCAGAAGGTCCGTGCCTACCACACCCAGATTGGGTTGGTTGATGTCATCCGCCGAGAAACCCAGGGTGAAGGATGGGTCCAGATCGCAAAGGACACCGGCGCCCAGGGAAAAAGCGGAAGAGCTGACGTTGGTCAAACTGATCCCCACGGTTGGAGCCGAATAAGTGAAGGCCTGTCTCAAGTAGGAAAGGGATAAACCCACTCCCGTCCCTTCCAGGAACCCTTCCGAACCCAGGTTCCGGCCCCAGGATAATTGGAAGCGGTCCTGTTGAAGCAGGTTGGCGCCGAAGTGGTCCCAGGAAAGGCCGAAAGCTCCTGCGGTCTTGAAAGGAGCCAGGAAGGAAAGGTCGCCAGTGGAAAGGTTGTCCCCCTCGATACCCGCGAACAGGCTCTCATAGCGGGCCGACGCCTCGAATTGGCTGTCAAAAGCCAAACCCGCCGGGTTGAAATAAAGGGCCGAGGTGCCCAGCGGTGAGGCCACCATGTTCCCGCCCATGGCCGAAGCCCTCCCGGGAGAGCTGAAGTCCAGGAACGAGGCCTGAACACCGGGTGCGAATATCATGCCCATGGAAACACAGAGGCCCAGGGAAAAATAAGATCGTAATTTTCCACTAATTACCCCGTTCGACGGGATTTCCCGTGTCTCTGTGCCTCTGTGGTAACTGTTATTTGAATTCATCGCATCACCGTGACCGTTCCCCTGGATACATTCCCATCCGCCTGCAATAGATAGATATAAACCCCTGAACTGACCAAGGAACCATTGTCATCCCGGGCGTCCCACTGGACATCCTGCCCCGCCTGGAAGTCCAGGGATCGGACGGCCCTACGGCGCAGGTCGATGATCAATAGCTTACCCGCCCCATGATCGGCGGGCAAAACGAAATGCGTCTTGTCGTTGGGCGGCTCTCCTGGAATAACCGGATTGGGGAAAACCTTGATGCCCGGCGGGAAAGGTGTTCCGGTCGGGGACTCGGAGGGACTGGGAGTGGGACTAAAGGTTTGGGTCGGGGAATAGGTCTGGGTGATGGTCGGCGTTAAGGTTAGTGTGAGGGTCGGAGTGCTTGTAGGACTGAATGTGTTGGTAGGCGTAGCCGTTTTGGTCGATGAGTTCATCGGGGTAATTGTCGTGCTATTCGTGGTGGTATAAGTCGCGGTCCCAGTCATGGTCGATGTCGGAGTATTGGTCGGGGAGGCCGAAGCGCTATTCGTGGGGGAATTTGTGGCGGAGTTAGTCGCCGTATTGGTGGGAGTATTAGTCGCTGTTTGGGTAGCTGAATTGGTGGGCGTGGGACTGGGCGTTTTGGTATAGGTAAAAGTAGGTGTGGGAGAACCCACTTCCACGCTCGTCCCCATACAGACCTCGTCCACCCATAAGGTCAGACCGGTCGGGTTGGCTTCTTGAACGAACCAATTGAGGGACAACAGATCGCTAAGGCATTGGTCCAAGGTGGGAGGATTACCCATGGTTCCCCAACCCTGCCGGGCGAGAAAAACCCGAGGGACCTGGATCTGGGTCCAAGAGGTGTTCGCCAGGAAATCATAACCATAGTTGTCGTTGTCGGTCATCAGGGGGCTGGACAGCATCACCCTCAAAGTAACCGAGGCGCTGGCCTTGATCCAGAAGCTCAGTCCCTGGAAATTGGCGTCCCAATTCTGGTAAGCCGCCGGGAAAACAGTCAAGACGCCGAACCCGTTCGTGCCATCACCGGCCGTATTGCTTCCGGTGACCTTCAACGAGCGGTTGGTCCCGTTCGCGCCCGTGGTCCCGTCGTTCACCGCCGCCGAAACGGCCGCCGAACCGACCGTCACCCACGAATAGGTCGACCAGGTACCGCCGTAGAAGTTGGTCACGCTTCCCCCTTCCATGTTGTCGACCATGGAACAGAACAGAGGGGTCGGGACCGGGGTGGCCGTTGGGACCGGGGTCAGGGTAGGCGCGGGCGGACAGGTAGCGGAAGGGAGGGCGACCAACTGGATGGAATTGACATTGAAGACATTGGAGGCGCCAGGCGTGACATCAGGCGTGATGTATTCACCCGGATCCAGGCGTATCTGTTTGATCGTTCCCGCCCAATTGGTGTTGCCGGTCAGGTCCACCGTATAGGTGGTGAACAGTGAGTTCGTCGGGGTTGTGACCGGGGTGATGGGAAAATCGATATGTTTCGCCTCATTAAAAGCGCCATCGGCCATCGTGGTGAAATAGAATTGGGCGTAATCATCTGTCGTCGTGTTCTGCATCGTGACCTGGAGTTGGGTGTAAAGGCAGGCGGAAGCGCAAAGATAGTCTGGTCCGATGATATAAGGATCATCCCCCGTACAGGTCATAGCCAGGGTGTTCGAGGAGGCCCCAAAGTTGAGGCTATGGTTGAATATTCCCCAGCCTTGAAGGCCCAACCCGGTGGTGAAATCCACCGAGGTTTGGTTGTTACACTCCACGACCACCGTGGCCGGGCTTGAAACAGCCGTTATTCCATTGTTGTCGGCGGCAATGGCCGTCAAAACATGCAGACCCGGGGCGATGTCCATGCCGATAAAGGAAAAAGTAGGGCCAGCTCCTGGGACCGTGTAAAAAAGATTCCCCCAATCATAAAAAGCGACCTGGGAAACCCCGGCCGGGTCGGTGGCGTATGCCGTGAAGGTCAGGTTGGCCGTCGCGATGAAAGTGGAACCATTGGAAGGCGAGGTGATTTCCACATAGAGGGCGAAAGGTGTGGGGGTAGCCGTCTGGGATAGGGCCGAACCGAACGGCCATAACAAAAGGATCAGGAAAAAACATGAATAAAGACTTTTCTTATCACCCATTCATGGATTTTAACATAGGGCATCAACAATGCTCGAACGCAAAACAAGCCGTGAGCGAATAAGAATATCTTTCCCATGGGAAAGATACAGGGAGCACATTCGGTGACCTCTCAAGCACCCGCAAAAAACCAAGCTTCCTGGCGCCTCTTTGCCACACTAACCGCCTTTAAGAAATTCCGGTCTTGGTCTGGCATTGCTTCGCGATCCAATGATAGGTTTTTTCCATACCAGCCCGAAGGGGAAGGGAAGGTTTCCATCCCAATTTTTGGGCGATCAAGTGGTTGTCCGAGTTGCGGCCTCTCACCCCTAACGGCCCGGGGATATGTTTCAGGCATATTTTTTTACCGGCGATGGAAGCGGCCATTTCCGCCAGCTGGTTGATCGTCACCATCTCGTCCGAGCCGATATTCAAGGGCCCCGGTTCCTTCGAATCCATCAAACGCCGCACCCCTTCCAAGCATTCATCGATATACAAGAAGGATCTGGTCTGTTTCCCGTCCCCCCATATCTCGATCTCCCCGCCGTCTTTTGCCTGGGCGACCTTTCGACAGATCGCCGCAGGGGCTTTTTCCTTCCCGCCATCCCAGGTGCCTTCCGGCCCGAAGATATTGTGGAAACGCGCCACATGGACTTCCAGCTTATAATTCCTCATATAGGAAAAATAAAGACGCTCGGAAAAAAGCTTTTCCCAACCGTACTCGCTGTCCGGGTTGGCCGGATAGGCCGAGTCCTCGGCGCAATTGGGGTTATTCGGGTCTGTCTGGTTATGAGCGGGGTAAATGCAGGCCGAGGAGGAATAAAAGAACTTTTTCACGCCCGCCAAGCGGCCGTAGTGGAGGGTATTCAGGTTGATCGTCGCGGAATTGTGCATGACATCAGCGTCGTGCTCGCCGGTGAAAATATAACCCGCACCGCCCATGTCAGCGGCCAATTGATAGACCTCGTCGATGCCCGCGGTGACCCTTTGGACGACCGATTGTTCCCTGAGATCAGCCTGGATGAATTCATCGGCGGGAAGATTGGTGTATTCATGCTGTTTCAGGTCCACCGCCCGAACCCAGTTGCCTTCCGCCTTGAGGCGTTTGACCAAATGGCCCCCGATGAATCCCCCCGCGCCGTTCACTAATACGCGTTTCATTCTTTCCTCCAAGGTTATCTGTTGTGGGCGTCATTTTACGGGATAAACAAAACAACTCCCATTCAAAAAAACAAGAAGGGACCAAAAAGACGGTTCTCCTCTAAAAAAAAGCTAAATACAGTCTTCAGGGTTCAATGTCTGTTAAAGGAATTATGACCTAACCATTCATTCTTCGGATTCGATCCCGCACTTCCCTCTCAAAACGGTCCATGTAGCCCTTCACATAGTTCATCAGGTCCAGTTTCTCATCCCGAACCAGGGGCGTCAGGTCCATGCCCCAGATCAGGGCCTGATGCTCATCCACCTCATGGCTCTCGAAGAAGGTGGCGTTGGCCAGCCGTCTTCCCTTCACCGCCGCGTCATACCTTTTGCCCCCGGCGATCTGGGATTCGAACACGCCCATCAACACATCCCCTAACTCATCCCCGCCGTCCACCGGCATCACCACCTTGTCCGGATCGCAGAGCCAATCCAGGTTACGCCAGACCTCGCAGCCGATGACCTTCTTGGGCCGGTCCTTCTTGGGAAGGGACCGGACCGCCGTGATGAGGCGTGAGACTACCGCCACATGGGTATCATGCTTATCCGCCAGGTTGTGGGAATAGACGACCTGGGGCCGGCACGCTTTGAGGATGGCGACGTAATCCTTGATGACCGATTGGTTCTTGGCGTCCTTGACGACTTTACTAGGATGGTCGAGGAGGAATTGGGCCGAGTAATCCCCGATCACGGCCGCTTTTTTTTGCTCCTCACGCCGAACGGCCATCATTTGAGCGTCCGTATATTGGGCGTAGGGCCCGCTCCTGGCGCTCCCTGCTCCATCGGTGGTCACCACTCCGGTGAACCACTTGTCCTTCTTCCCGAAACATTCCAGGATGCCGTGGTAGGCCATGAATTCCAGGTCGTCCGCGTGGGCCGAGATACCCAGGTGGGTGGTGCGTCTCAAGGCCGCAGAAATGGGTTTTCCATCGGGAACGAATATTTCGGCACCCGGAGCGATCAACTTTAGTTCTTTTGGCATGGGTTTCTCCTCAGTTCCAAGTTTTAAGTGTTGAGTTTTGAGTTTAGAAAAATAACTAAAAACTCAGAACTAAGAACTCAAAACTTCTCTTTGCCGTTCGGTAAACTCGCCGCGGCGATGGCCTGGCCCACCCTTCGGCTCGCCTCGTCCGGCAGGTGGATCTGGATCCTCTCGGCCAGGACCCGATCCTCGGCCCGAAGGACTTCCCTGGCCTTGGAAAGGATGATCTCCCCGCCGACCCCCGAGGTCACCCGCCCCAGGATCAAGACCTGTTTCATCTTGTAAAAAGAAGCGTATTGGGCCAGGGCGTAGCCCAGGTAGACCCCGATGGTCTGGAAGATGGGCGCCGCCTTTTCGGGCTGGGTCGTCAACAATTCCTGGACCCGCTTGAGCTTGGCCCCGGGATTCAACCCTGCCTCGAACTCCACCCCCACTCTGGGCGCCAGCCGGATGACAGCGTCCTGGGAGAAATAATTCACGCCCGTCCCCGCGTCCCCCGACCATTCCACGTCCACCGGCGCCTGGCCCGAGTAATCCACCGGCGCGAAGGCCAGTTCGTTCAGCCAGCCCGTGATGGAACCTCTTTCGTCCACGTAGCCCACCGCCTGGCTGGTTCCCATGGCGATGCCCAGGACCGGCTGGTCATTCAGGCTCATGGCCCCGGCCAGGGCCGTCACGTCGCCGTCATTGGCCACCTCGATAGACACGTTCCCCCACTTCCTGGCGATATCGGGATAAAGGTTCTTGATCCTTTTTTCGAATTGGTCGGCCGGGACCTTCCGGAAAAGGGAAGCCACCCTGGTCTTGTTGTCGATGAAGATGCCGGCCGAGGAGACCCCGATGGCGTCGATACGGGGCAGGTGCTCGGCGGCCAGGCGTATGGAATCATCCACCCCGTCGAAATGGTATTGAGGATCGGTTTGGATCTTCGGCTCCCATACCACCTCGCAGGAAAAGACCTCCTTGCCGTCGATGACCGCCGCGACCTTCCGGTCGCTTCCGCCGGCATCGAACCCGATACGGCATCCTTCCAAGTGACGGCCCAGGGGAGCGGCATTCTCTTTTTCCTCAGGAAAATCCTTCTCAGCGACTTCCACGACCTCGAAGTTGGGCATCTCATAAACGCCCGCCATGAATTCCCCATCGAAAGCTCTGGGACCCGTGGGTGAATAGGCCTTTTTCAAATGTGCCGCCACCTCGGGCGAGCCAGTCACATAAACCTTGCCCCCTCCCTTTTGCCAAAGAAGGAATTTGAGGACCCGTTCGGCGTATCGAAGGTTCAAATGGGCTTGCGGATGGTCCTTGGGAAGGATGGCGCTGTGGAAAACCGAGACGCTACCGGCCGACCTTTCCAGGGCCAGGCCCAGCATCAAAGGTTTTCCTGTCTTGATGGCCGCTTCTTGAAAAGCTTTATTGCCCAGGTAGGCAGGCCGGAAATCTTGGTCCAGAGGAGGAACAATCTTGGGTTGGACTTCAAGCAATGACTCGGTCATTTTATTTTCCTTGGGGGGTTGGAGAAACTTTAGCTTTTTCAGGGGTCACCACGGCCTGGTCATAACTTGGCAGGACTCGGATGGAGGCGACCTGAACCCCGATCTTGGAATCCTTTCCCGGCGCGTGATTCAAGGCGAATTCCAGGACCCTGTTCCACTTGAAAGGTCCGGAGACGTTCTGCTTGGAGGCGGCGTCCCAACGCCGGCCTTCCTTGGGAAAATCGGCCAGGGGAATGGTCACCAGGGTCCAGCCGTTGGTCACCTGGGCGTACTGGGCCAGGGGCAATGTAACCTGCAGGTCGTATTTTTCGTCATCCGTCAGGCCCTTTTCCATGACGAACCCCACATCGACCATCTCACCGCCTTTGGAACCCCTGATATAGAACTGAAGGGCTCCCTTATCCAGGTAAGCCGACAAGTTCTTGCGGTCCACTCCGATGCCAGCCCCGGACCAGTCATCCCCCTTCAAGGTCATATCCACCCAACGCCTTCCATTTTGCTCGACCACCGCGATCTTGGAATCAGGCTCGGGATAAACGTAGGTATAACTGGGGGGGAGGCTGTCCGTTACGAAATCCTTGGGCCCGGAAGCGTCCGCCGTGCCTGAACCGGTCGGCAAAAGGGCCACCGTCGTTGTGGCCGCTTTTTGGAAAACATCCCAGAACCGCGGGTCTTCGCACCCAAAATACCAGACAGCCACACCCGCCAATTTATAACGCTTGGCGATATCGGCCTTGGGATAGAAGGATTGGGCGTCCGGGATCCAGGCCTCGTGCCGGTCACCGTAATCCAGTTTGAGTTCCTGGCTGTTATCCGTGTCACGGACCGGCTGGGCGTTGTTCTTGTCGCAAAGGGCCTTGAACTGATCCCAGGAGATCGTGTCCCCCTTGTTGAACTTCCAGTCATATCCGTAGGTCGGTACCCCTTCCTCCACCTTGCCCGCCCCGACGGCGGACGTCGCGTAGCGGATGATGGTTTCCGTCCATTCGGGCGCCGCGATGGGCCCGGCGGTCGAGGTATTCCAATGTTGGTCGTAGGTCATGGGGACCATCTCATCCACGACCTTGCCGATGGCCTCGTAATCCTGGGCCTTGGGACCGTCCCAGGTCCCCACTGAGTCGGACTTGCCATGGACCGCGATGCCAGCCAGTAGTTTGTTCTTATGGCAAGCGGCGGCGAAATGGGTCATGAAGGCGGTGAAAGCGTCCTTGTCAGCGGCTTTCAGATTCTCATAGTCGATTTGGATACCCTTCACCTTCTCCTTTTTGGCGATCTTGATGAGGGCGGCGATGTGTTTCATCTCCAGGACTGGGTCATAAAGGAACTTCTGGATGCGTTTGGCATCGTGGTCCATGATCTCGTTGCTCCAGTTGCCGATCATGAACCAAGTCTGGCATTTACCCTTCTTGGCCGCGGCCATGGCCCGTGCCTTCAGTTCACGCGTGGCTTCCTTCACGGCCTCGGGCATCCCATCTGCCCCGCACTTGAACCACTCGAAATAGACCCGGTCGATCACGGAAGCGTGTTTTTCGAAAACATCGAGTGATTGATTGTCCTTATCCCAGAAAATGACCCAGCCCGCCAGACCGAGGGGACCCTTGTTCTTGAGAGGGGCGGCCAAAAGCAACCCAGGCAGTAAGATGAGGACCGTCAGGATATGAAAAGTTCGTTTCATGCTTCCTCCCAATAAAAACTATTTAACCACCAAGTTCACCAAGGGCACCAAGAAAACCAAAAATTTTTAATGAATCATTCCCAAACCGGGTCCAATTCGGTTATAGGTTTTCACAAAAAGAATTTAGCCTTCTTGGTGAACTTGGTGTCCTTGGTGGTCAATATTTTTTTTGCCACTAAAACAAAAACGGTATCGCTGTCGGTTGGGCGGCCGGCTTGGCTTCGGTCGAGTCCCTGACCGGAGGATCGCTCTTCAGTTCCTCCGACAACTGGGACACGGCCTCCTGGGCGCTGATAGAACCTTCCCACAACTTATCGAACAAAGGCGTGGCCATGGAATTACGGATCTCCCTCCAATTGGAAGCCCTGGGCTCGTCGATCCCGGCCATGGCGGCCTTGAGGAGCATTTTTTTGTTCAGGGGCGGTTTTTCGTCCAGGAAGGCGGGTGATTCGGCGATGGCTTTCAGGGCCGGTTGGGACAATCCCAGTTGGGCGAATTGTTTGGCGCCCTCCGGGCCCGCGATATATTCCAACAATTCCCAGGCTTCCTTTTTATGCGTGGAGGACTTCAAAATCCCATAACCCGAACCGCCGGTTTGGTACTGTCGAACGCCTTTGGGACCCTTGGGAACCATGACCACGTCCCATTTGAAATTCTTGATATCCCTGAACTGGGGCGTCTTCCAGATGCCAGAAAGGAACATGGCCACCTGGCCGTTCTGGAACAAGTCCGACCCGCCCAAACCTCCCATGGCCGCCAGATTCTCCGGGCCGGGTGCGACTTTGTCCTTCAAGACCATGTCCATCCGGAATTGCAGTCCCTTGATGAAACCGGGGCTATTGAAGAGATATTTGGACGGGAACAACTCGTCATCCACCCATCGGCCTCCCGCCGAATAGACCCAAGGCTCGATGATGGTCCAATCATCCACGAAACCCCATCGCTGGGTGTTGCCCTTGGCGTCCCTTTTGGTCACGGCTCTGGCGGTCGCCAGGAATTTGCTCCAATCCCATGAATCCTTCGGGTAAGCCACCTTGGCCTCGTCAAAAGCCTTTTGGTTGTAATAGATCACGCAAACCGGCGCCAGGTCCCGGGGGATGGCCACCAGATGGCCGTCCATGGTGAAGCGCTTGATGAGGCAAGGATAGAAATCCTTGGGTTGGAAAAGTTTCGAGGTCTTCACATAGTCATCCAGGTTTTCCAACACTCCCCGGGGATAAAGTTCCGCCACATTATCAGTGGAGATGAAAACCACATCGGGCGCCATGTTGCCGGCCGATTGGGTGAGGAACTTGGTCATGTATTCCTGGAAAGGGACCCTTTCCAATTCCACCACGATATTGGGATGGGTCCTCTGGAACTCGTTGATGAGGTTGGTCAGGATTTGGTTTTCCTTAACGTCACCCCAAGAGGAAAGCTTCAGATAGGTTTTGGTCGGGTCGAGGGGCGGTTTTGAACAGCCCAAGAACAAAAAGCCGGCGATCAACAAGACCAAGCTGGTTTTGAACGATTTTTTCATGGTTTTCTTTTAACTCCGTTCGGTCCCAGATTTTTTTTATAGGTATGCCCTACCAATTTCCAAACCTTGTCCGGATCGTCAGGTGAGATCAAGGATACATGCTTGCAGGCCTCGAAGCCCCAGACCGCCACCCAATCCGCCCCACCGTCCACGCAGCCCTGGATACTGTCCGCCACATCCTTCTCGTAACCCTTGGGTATCTTGAACCCCTTGACCCACATCAGTAAGGGTTTCTTGTATTTCCGGCTCCATTCCTTCATCTGTTCGGTATGTTCTTCCGCAAAACTCCGGACATCCTTCGGCCTTTGCCCGGGCTCATACTCGAAATAGGTCTCCCCGCCCATCATCTGGACGGTCGGCTCCTTGCACATGGATTCCAGGAACCATTTTTTCTCACCAGGAAGGAACGTCATGGCGTTCTTGGTCTTTCGGGAGGCGGCATAGCGAGTGAGGGTCAAAAGGAACTTTTGGATACAGCGTCGTTTGAACTCCTTCACTTCCTCGGTCTGGACCTTGGGCAGATCTTTCCCGGTCTCTTTCTTGAATTTCGCCTTACAAAGTCCACAAAGACAGGACCAGGATTTGGAACCTTTGGGCCAACCGCCAAGGGTATCCAACCAGTTCAAGTAGAAATGGGGCTCATCCCAGAGGATATAGTCGGGTTTGAAGGATGCGGCGGCGTCGACCCATTTTTTCAAGTATCTCATCAAAGCCGGGGAGTTGACGCAAAGGGCCGGGGCTTGCTTGCCGTCGCTGCGGACTTGCCTTTCCTCGGGATGCCACATGGGCAGGTGGGTCATGGCTTCCCCGCCGAAGACCCCGCCGATCATCCAGGGGTCGATCAAGACGGTTAACCCCTGCTTTTTCGCCGCGACCACCATCTTCCGGAAGGTTTCCACGTGGTAGAGAAGGCTGTTCTCGGAAAAGGTGAGCACGATGAAGGAACAACCTGTCTTGCGGACTTCCTTCATGTCGGTCGCAAAATGCTTCAGGATGATGTTGTCGAAATAGGCCGTTCCGAATTTCATTCAAAATCCTTTTAACTTATTTTTCACCACAGAGGCACAGCAAGTATTTTTTTAACTTACTACTAATAGCCTTAATCTCAGTGCCTCCGTGGTACATTTTTATTTCGTTTGAGTCACTTTCTTCAAATGGGGGGGCTGGTCTGGATTCAGACCCTTGACCGACGCCACCGCCAGGGCCAGGGTTTGGATCAAGGGCGCCATAGCCATGGGGTTGGTCTCCTCCGGTCCCCCGGGGGTGCGGATGGGAATGGACGCTTTCTTTAATATGCTCGCCACAGGACTGAACACCATCACCTGGGCGTAGCGGGGCTTGAGCTCGTCCAGCAATTCCACGCTACCATTCAAAGTCGGTCCAGGTGGCGCCAAGAGGATCACCAGGAAATCCCGATTGACCAGGGTCTTGGGGCCATGGTGAAAATCGGCGGTGGAATAGGCGTGGGCCATGACCTGGGCGCATTCCTTGAGTTTCAAGGCCGTCTCCTGGGCCAATCCATAATGGAAACCCCGGCCCAGCACCACGCAGGTGGAGAGGTGAAGGAACCGATAGGAAGCGGTCCAGACATTCTTGGAAAGTTTGCAGCCTTCCGCGACCAGCTTGGGAAGCGAGGCCAATGCAGCCTTGGCTTTGGGCCCCTTGGAGACCATCTGGACCAGGGCGTAAAGCGCGGCCAGCTCGGTGGTGTAGGTCTTGGTGGCGGCGACGCTCTTTTCCTTGCCGGCGCTCAAAGCGATGGCGTATTCCGAGCTTTTGGCCAGACGGGAGGCCGGGTTATTGGTGAACCCGATGGTCAAGGCCCCCTGGTCCCTGGCTGTTTGGATGACCTGGCAAACGTCAGGCCCCTCGCCCGATTGGGAAATGCCGATGACCAGGCAGTCCTGGTAACTCACCTTCCCCCCATAGAGAGTCATAACCGAGGGCGCCGCCAGTGAGACGGGCAAACCCCACTCTTTCTCGATCAGGTAGCGGGCATAAGTGCCGGCGTTGTCCGAGGTCCCCCGAGCGGCCAGGACAACGAACCGGGGAGGGCGGTGAAGGACAGCCTCGGCGGCGCTGGCCAGGGCTCCCCCCTGGGACAAGAGGAGTTTTTTGACGGCGTCAGGACTTTCCAGGATCTCTTTTTCCATGAAGGTTTGGGTGGTCAGCAAGGGCGGTCCTTTCACTTCGAATGGTGGCATCCTACCCAAAGACAAAATGATGTGTTATCACTATTTTGCTATTTTAATATCTTTTTATTGTCTTTGCTTGGCGTGTTTTTGACGATAGGCGGACGGCGGGAGTCCGAAGGCCTTCTTGAAACGATGGATGAAATAACTGGGAAGGGTAAACCCGGCCTGTTCCCCGACCTGGGCGACAGGAAGGGTGGTGCTTTCCAATAGTTTCCTGGCCTGATCCAAACGCTTTTGGTTCAAATAGTCCGCATAGCCCATCCCGAAGGCCCGGCGGAACTGACGGCTGAAATGGGAAAGGGAGAATCCCGTTCGACGGGCCATCTCCCCCATGGAGAGGGTCTCATGGAAGTTGGCGTCGATATACCGTTTGGCCTGTTCCATCCGGTAGGTCTTTTCCCCCCTGACCGGGGCTTTGAACAATCCCAGGAAAAAGGACAGGTGGGTCTGGAAAAGCCCCATGAACTCCCCTACCGTGCCGGCGTTCTCGTACTTCCCCGCCAGATCACCGGAAAGCTCCTCCAATTGACGGGGTTCCAGCAACCCTCGTTCCTTGACCCTTTCCAGCAATTGGAAAAGGAGGTTCAAAAAGTGCACCCTTAGGACCTCCCGCTTTTGACCCGAATGGCGCAAGACCTCTTTCACGAATTGTTCCCGGGCCAACTTGACCTCTTTCTCCACGCCCCGTTGCGCGGCCTTGGTCAGGTTCTGGGCCCAAAAGGCCGGGGTCAAGCCGCCTTTACTTCCCGCGAACTGGTCCTGATAGAAAACTTGGGAGGCTTTTTGATGGACACCCAGATGGATCGCCGTCACCGCCTGTTGGAACCCCTCGGGCAGGTCCTTCCAGGGAAGCCCTACATGACTGACGCCAAAAGCGAATGATCGCTTCAGTTCCTTTCGAAGCCGTTTTTCAAGGGTGAGACACAGGTCCCTGACTTGGAGCTTGGCCTGGGCGGATGATCGGCTCGGATCGGGAGACGTGAGGAATACCAACCCATCCACCCCCATCCTTCCGCAGATCGTCTCTGGTATTTCCCGAACGATGTCGAACGCGGCCCATTGAGCCTTCATCGTTTCCACGAGATTATCGATATCGTCCAACCCTTCCCCGTCGGAAAGAACGGCGGCCAAGACCGTGTTGGGATGACGGGAGAGGCGGTATTCCTTCCGGTCCCAGGGCGCCAACTCTTGCCCCTGCCAGAAGCCCCACAATAAACGGTCGGCCTTGATGTCCACGTACCGCCACATCCGATTGGGAAGGAAAGACGCGAACACCTCATCCCTCAACCTCTCCACCTCTGGTGAAAGTCCATCCCCCTCGCCCATCAAAATCCGGCCCGCCAAATGGAGCAGATGTTCCAGGGCATCCAGGGGCTCCCGCGTCAGTAAGGGAGCCTTCAGCACTGTCTTGGCGTATTCCAGGAACGCCGGGTCGGTGGGTTGGGGCTGACGACCCACGAGTGAGATGAACGAGCGGGTCAAACCATCACGGGTGGGAAGATCCCTGGTAAAGGATCCCGTCACCAGGCAAGCTTGGACCTTTCCTTTTTGAAGAACCGGAACGAAGAGGTCATAAAGACCTTCCCGCAAACCCAGAACGGATTTCTGGGTTTCAAAAGCCTGTTTTAAACACCGGCGGTTATAGCGGTCCCTTTCCTCTTTCTTTCCATAATAGACCTCAAAATGGTAGGGATGGGCTTCCAGGGAGGGTGGAACGAGCGTGTACCAGAGGGAGAAGTCCTTAGGGATGACGACATAACAAGGCAGGGAAAGATAATCGGTAAAAAGGTTCGTCAAGGCCGACTGGGATAGGAACTTGGCCATCCAATCACTGGGGGGATTCCTGATTTTTCCGGTATTGGGCGGGACCATGGCACCTTCTCCAAAGGGATTCGATGAAGGCTATTTTACAGGCCCTACCGCTTCTTTATTTGTTTTTCGCCCGGTCGTATTGCTTGGGCCAGGGCATTTCCTGTTTCAACTCCCTGGCGGCGCGCAAAGCGAAATAAGGATCCCTCAACATTTCCCGGGCCATCAGGACAATGTCTGCCTGCCCTGACCTGACGATATGGTCGGCCTGGGTGGAATGAGTGATGACCCCCACCGCGCCGGTCAAGATGCCCGATTCCCGTTTGACCCTCTCGGCCAGGGCGGTCTGATAGCCCGGCCCAATGGGGATGGTGATACCGGGGATATTCCCGCCGGAAGAGCAATCGATCAGGTCCACACCCAGCCCTTTCAACTCGCCCGCCAGGGTCACGGACTGGACAATGGTCCATCCTTCCGGTTCCACCCAATCGGTCACAGACAAACGCACGAAGAGAGGTTTTTGCTCTGGCCAGACCTGCCGGACGGCCTTGACGATGTCCTTCAAAAGCCTGGTCCGGTTCTCGAAGGAACCGCCGTATTCATCCTTACGGTGGTTGCTGACAGGGGAAAGGAACTCGTGGACGAGATAACCATGGGCCCCATGGATCTCGATGATATCCATGCCAGCGTTCAGGGACCTGGCCGCCGCCTCCTTGAACTTGCTCACGATCTTTTGGATGCCCTCGATGGTCAATTCGGCCGGCAGGGGCGAGCGTTCGTCGAAGGGGATCTCACTGGGCGCCGAGGGTGTCCATCCCCCTTCCGCTTTGTTCAGGCCCTTGTTCCCTTTCCAGGGCGAGCTGTTGCTGGCCTTTCTCCCGGCGTGGGCCAACTGGATGCCCGGCACAGAGCCCTGGGATTTGATGAACTTGGTGATGTTCAACAACTTGTCGATATGGTCATCTTTCCAAAGTCCCAGGTCATCGGGCGTGATGCGGCCTTCCGGTTCCACCGCCGTGGCCTCGGTCAGGACCAATCCCGCCCCGCCCACCGCCCGGCTTCCCAGATGGACCATGTGCCAATCGTTGGCGAACCCATCCTCGCTGGAATATTCGCACATAGGGGAAACGGCGATACGGTTGCGTAAAGTAACACTTCTAAGGGTAAGAGGTTCGAACAAATGAGGCATGGATGTGGCTCCCAGGGAAATGATGAACAACCTGAATCAAGATAAGGGGGCTGAGGTGGCTTTTCAAGTTCCGTCATCAAGACTTAACATTCGTTTTTCAGGGTAAACCAATGTCAGCGCCTTCTATATAGTGACCTCTTCCAAAAATAAAAAAATTCCCGAGGTAGTCGTCATGACAAGGGTCTGGGAGTCCCAAAAGCATGACAGATATCATAAATACAACCTTCCTTTTCACCCATGATATGCCCCATCCACCACAAGGAGCGCCTCATGGACACTCCAAGCAAACGGGAAATACCTTACAACTACACCTCGGCCGACGACGAACAGGTCGTCCGGATACTCATGGGCGAAAAGGTCTGGGAATCCCTGGAAAGACTGCGTGCCCGCCGGGTTACGGGCCGTTCTTCCCGCCTCCTGATGCGCTTCATCGGCGACATGTTCATCCTTCGACGCAATCCCTTCCTATATCAAGAGATGGTGGATTCGATGGAATCGCGCCGTCAGTTCCTGAAGATCTACCAGTCCGACCTGGAAGCCCTCAATAAAAGCACTGGCGGCGACCAGGACATCATCTGGGTCCTCCAACAATGTCAGGATTATCTTGACCGCCTGAAGGCCGAGATGGCCTCGGTCAAGGGCCTACGTGCCCGTATCCGCCGGGTCCTGGGTTCCATCATCGGGGAAGAGAACGTCCTTTTTGATCCCTTCGCCCTCATCAGCCACGTGACCGATGCCACCGACTGGCGGCTTTATATGCCAGCCGCCGTGGTCTTTCCGGGCGAGGAATCCCAGATGCCAGCCCTCTTGGTGGCCATCGAGAAGCTGGGTTTGAAAGCCATTCCCCGTGGGGCCGGAACGGGCCTGACCGGGGGCGCTGTCCCGGTCGCCGGCGACTGCGTCATGATCAATTTGGAAAAATTGGACAAGATCCGAGGGTTTTCTGAAAGGCATTTCGACCTGCCGGATGGGACCACCCAAACCGCCAAGATATTGGAGGTCGAAGCCGGGGTCGTGACCGATGATGCCATCCATGCCGCTAAAAAGATAGGCTGGGTCTTTGCCACCGACCCCACCAGCGCTTGGGCCAGTACCATCGGGGGCAACCTGGCCGAGAACGCCGGAGGTAAGACGGCCGTACTCTGGGGCACCGCCATCGACAATGTCCTTTCCTTCAAAATGGCACTGCCAGGCGGGAAAACCGTGATTGTCAAACGCAAGAAACATCCCCTGCGCAAGATCCTGCACTCGGACAAGGTCACCTTCCTGGTCCGGGACGGCGTGACCAATGAGATCCTCAATACCATCGAGTTGGCGGGACTGGATATCCGCAAAAAGGACGTCTGGAAGGACATCACCAACAAGGCGCTCGGCGGGGTGCCGGGACTGCAAAAGGAAGGTACCGACGGGGTCATCACCTCCGCCCGTTTCGTCCTCTATCCCGCTTATGAATATATGCGTACCGGATGCCTGGAGTTTTTCGGTGAGAATATGGACGAGGCCGGCAAGGTCATCCTGGACCTTTCACGTGATTTTGAGAACAAGGGCCGGGAAACTCTCATGGCCCTGGAGCATTTTGACGAGGAATATGTCCGTGCCATCGACTACAAGGTCAAGGCTGGAAGGGGGGACCGGCCCAAAGCCGTCCTTCTGATAGATTTGGTGGCCCATGACCAGGCCGACCTGGCCCTGGGCGAGAAACGCCTGAAAGAGCTGGTGGAGCGCTACCCTAACACCGAACTGTTCATGGCCAGGGACAACCAGGAAGGGGTAAAGTTCTGGGCGGACCGCAAGCGCCTTGGCGCCATTTCCAAACACACGAACGCGTTCAAACTCAACGAGGATATCGTCCTTCCCTTGAAAGCCCTGGCCGGCTTTTCCACTTACATTGACCAGACTAACGTAGCTGAGGAAAAATACAACCAAGTCAGTTTCGTAGAGGCGGTCCGGGCCTTTTTGAGCCAGGCCCAGGAAGCTGAGGACGCCGATTGGCTGGCCGCCAAGGGACCCGCCGCTGAGAAACTATGCAAAAAAGCCCTGAAAGAGATCGAATCCTCTGAAAAGAAACCCCTGAGGGAAGGCAAACCTGCACTGACTTTGAGGGAAGACCTATTAGTGCTTTTCAACGGCTACGCCGCCGTTTGCCAGGCCATCGAGAAGCTCCATAAAATGATCCGTTCCCGTGTGATCGTCATCGCCACCCATATGCATGCCGGGGACGGTAACGTGCATGTGAACATCCCAGTCTTTTCCAATGACCATGAGATGCTCCAACGGGCCTTCGACACCGCCGACACAGTCATGCGCCATGTGGTGGAACTGGGCGGCGTTGTCAGCGGAGAACACGGCATCGGCGTCACCAAGCTCAAGCATCTTGAGAAGGACAGATTGGAGGCTTTGGCCGCTTACCGCCAGGTCGTGGACCCCAATGGCGTTATGAACCCCGGCAAGCTTTCCGATATGGAAGTACCCAATCAGGTCTTTACCCCATCCTTCAATTTATTGGAATTGGAAGCCCGGATATTACAGAACGACTCCCTTTTCGAACTGGCGGGAAAGATCTCCAAGTGCGTCCGTTGCGGCAAATGCAAACCGGACTGTTGCGTCTTCCACCCAGGCAAGAATATGTTCTTCCATCCCCGTAATAAGAACTTGGCCATTGCCGCCATCATCGAGGCCCTGCTCTACGACGCCCAGAGATCGCGGTCCATCCAATTCGAGTTCCTGAAAGAGTTGGAGGAGATTGCTGACCATTGTACTATCTGCCATAAGTGCCTGAAACCTTGTCCGGTGGATATCGACACCGGCGTCATTTCGATCCTTGAGAGGCGAATCCTGGCCGCTCGCAAATATAAACACACGGCCCTAGCTACCAAAATGTCGCTGGGATACCTGAAGAGCCGATCCAAGTTCTATAACGCCCTTTTCCGTAAAGTGGTCCTGGATTGGGGCATGACCGGCCAACGGTTGGGAGCCAGAGCTGTCGCCTTGATCCCCAATTTGGAGAATTGGAAAGCGGTCTGGCCTTTCAATATGCTTCGCAATCCTATGCCCAAGGCGGCTAGCGAAACTCTGCATGCTATCCTGCCCAAGGTGGAGAATTACCAAGCCTTGATCCTGAATCCCGAAGCCGAGGCGACGAAGACCGTCTTTTACTTTCCCGGTTGTGGTTCGGAACGCCTTTATTCGGACATCAGCAAGGCTTCCCTCTACTTGATGCTGAAGGCCGGCATTCGAGTGGTCCTGCCACCACCCTTCCTTTGCTGCGGCTTCCCCATCAACGTGAACGCTCAGACCGCGGATAACGACCGACGGGTGTTGAACGACACCATTATCTTCACCCAGATCAAGGAAATGATGAGGCACCTGAACTTCGACGCCTGCGTGGTTTCCTGCGGGACCTGCAAGGAAGCCCTGCACGAGATGGGGACCGAGGAAATATTCGCCGCCCCCCTGGAGGATGTCAGCCGCTTCGCCCTGTCCAACGGCCTGAAGCTGGAAGCGGGTGGGGACTATCTATACCACAAACCTTGCCACGACTCGCTGAACGGAACAGCGCTTGATCTTCTTAAAAATAAAGTCGGCGTTTCCGTCAAGGAAGTACCGCATTGCTGTTCGGAAGCCGGTACCCTGGCTTTGAGCCGTCCTGATATCGCCTATAACATGCTGGATCGTAAGACCATCGCGGTCAAGGAAGCGTTGAAAGGCCGTGAGAAGGACGGCGTCATGCTGACCAACTGCCCCAGCTGTCTGCAGGGATTAGGACGCAACGCGAGCCTGGGAGTGAAACCCCGCCATATCGCGGTGGAACTGGCCCATAGGGCCGGTGGGAAGACCTGGCAAAAGGAACTTAAGACCTTGCTCAAGGGCGCCGAAATCGTGAATTTCTAGAAGACCAACGGTAAGGTCGATTTAAATCTCTTAACACTACGTCAATCTAATTTGACGCGTTCAACTTCTATTGACCCTTTGGTTTGGGAAAAGGAAAATCGGCTTGGAGGTTATCTGAAGAATCGGCCTGGCTGAAAATGACCGTCGCTTTATCGCTGGAACATTTTATATCCGTGATGACCGACCCAGCTTTGTAATGATAAGGCGAAAGGTCCACTGGTTCGGCGGCGACCTTGCATCCACTCTCATCCAGAACTAGAAAAACCAGGTAATCTTTCAAAATGACTTTGCCTTGCGGGTCTTGGGTGCCGTCACCAGCGGAGGCCAGGAACGTGGCCGTTCCCGAATCAACAGACCAGCCGACCGGATCATGGAGCGCCACGTTCACGCTCATGTCCGGGAGTGATTTTTGAAAAAGGTTGATCTTCCCATTGTTCGCGTAAAGCCATATCATCCCGGCCGGCCCATCCCCTAACTGGATCAAACCTATGGAATCGGATTGGTCCTTTCCGTCGAATACAACCAAGAGGTTTTGATTCCCCGGTGAAAGGGAAAATTGCTTCAAGGGCTGGAACTGTTTGGAATCGGTCGGGTTGGCAAGATCCAATTGGACGAACGAGTATCGAGGCCCTCCATCCACAACCCGGGGAGTCGTGCGGCAGACCAGGTTCAAATGACCGCCCAAAAGGGCGTAATCATTGATGGCGTAAACGTTCAAAGGATAAACGATCCCTGTATTGCTGAATTTATTCAGGATGGTCACACCGATGGTGGGGCCCGCTTGGGGGACTAGCGAATCATCAAGACCGGGGAGCGTCTCGGAGAGGCTCACTTTGTAATCGATGTTCTCTACCGTAACAGGAGAGGCCTTAAGTGTCGAGTAAGCGGTTAGAAAAAAAACAAAAGAAAACATAAATACGCGGAACATGGAAGACTCCCAATTCTCATTTCTTAACTGTATGACCATGATAGAGTTCTTTTAAGTCTTTTTAAACACTCCAGGGGCGGTGAAATTGACTGGGGTCCAAAGAAGAACGATCTCTAATTACGTTTAAAAGTAAGCGTTAATTTGGAGTTGGGAGGGTGGACAGGTTTGACCCTTTGGAATTGAGCTTCTTCTGCTTGCCGTTTTTTTTCAAGGGCTTGGATCCTCAAGAAATCCTCTTTATTCACCGCCGCAAAATGGATCTCCGCCCGGAACAAGGGCCTTTTCAACTCAAAAAAAGTCTCGGTCTTGACCACCCTGGCCAACACCCGCATCTGGGTCTTATAGCGGGACATATACAGGTATAGCTGGAGTATCTCCTTGGTCGTAAAGACGGTATCCCCGGTTAGGAAAAGCTCGCCATACGACACATTTTTATCGATGACATAGTAGAGATCCTGGTCCGGAAGAGGAGCTTTTTGGAATATTTTCTTGCGGGCGGTTTTCTTGACCTTGATTCGGTGGTATTTCACCTCGACAATGGATTGGATCGCCCCCTGGAAATGCTTTTCCAGCCATCCTGTTTTCTGCCTCACGTAAGCTTTCCCCTTTTTATTGGATCCTGATCTTGTCAGATCGTTTCTAACAGGGTGCTGAAAATATCCACCCTGTCTAGCAGCCATGGGTCTGGAGTGAATCTCCTTACCCTTATTTCGTCACCGGAAAAAATAATTTAAGTCATAAGAGAATACCTTGCTACCCAAGGGTTATTTGCGACCAAAAAAAGAAAAGTCTGTTCTTCAGACTTTTCAACAACCTGCTAAAGATACCACGCTTCCACTAGGCGTCCAGTTCGCTATACATCAAGCCGAAAGGCCGCAAGCTTTTTATCATTAAACCATTCAGTTTTTTAAGGAAACACTTTCCCCTTTTTTCCCAGGTCCGGCGGGCTTAAACCTTAAAAGAACGGTACAATAATTCAGATACCATCAGGTAGGCCGCCATTACGCTTTGGGGAGATGAACCACGGGAACCCGAAAACATCCCTTAACTATCCAATTGCTTTTCCAATTCCTTTACTTTCTTGTTTGTTTCAGTCCCAACCTCTGGGCCCAGAACGCTGTCACGGTCACCACGAATGCTGGTAACCAAAGCTTTGGGTCCTTTGGTTATGCCGTCACGGACTTGAATGCCTTAGGGGATGGGACTCTCACTTTTAGTTCTCCGGCTAACATCGTCCTGGCCCTTCCCATTCCCTCCTTTTCTAACAATGTCACCTTCACAGGCGGTGGTCTTTCCTATGACACGCTCAATGGACAAGACATTGCTCCGGCCCAGTTGTTTTTCCAAAAAAGTTTCACACAATCCGATTACTTGAGCCTTTTGGGCGGAGGAACTGCCACCGGTCTTGATGCTTCAGTTACCGCCTCCGCCTGGACTATCAATCCTGGAGCGTCGGTCTACATGGCCGCCGGTACCGGAGCGGCCACCAGTGGCACTAACGGCGTGGGGTTAACCGGGTTTTCTGGCGGCGACGCTTCTGTGACCGTTGGAACCCTAGTGCTGAATTCAATCGCGGGCGCGGTCCTTAATGGAGGCACAGGCGGATCCCTATCGGATGTGAATGGGACTGGGGACGAGGCCGGATCTGGAGGCGGCTCCTTGATGGCCGGGAATGCCCTCACTCTGACAGGCGCTAACATCTCCCTGAATGGAGGCCTTGGCGGCGACGCGACCGATACTGGAACTGGCACACCCACGGGTGGAGATGGAGGAACGGCCAGTGTCTCCTTCATGACCCTTTCCGCCAGTTCCCATTCAAACCTAACCCTTACTGGAGGTAATGGCGGCTATGCGGACACTGCTGGAGATGGTGGCTCCGCCTCGGCTCAGCTTAACGTTGTATCCATCAGCCAATCCCAGCTCAACCTTCAGGGCCATGACGGACGAGGCGGCATCAACGGTGGAGGAGCAGGAGGTTCCGCTTCCGTCTCCCTCGGAACACTGTCTGAAATCCTGGGTTCCACATTTCAGATCATGGGTGGTAATGGGAACGCGGGGCCCTCGAGTGCTGGCGACGGAGGCTCCGCTTTCATCGGTGGCGGATCAGCGTCCGTGACCGCGTCCCAATTCAACATCACTGGCGGTAGCGGTGGAAGTCCGGACCCCATTACCGGAAGTCCTGGCATCGCGGGAAATGGAGGAGTTGGCGGTAATGCCGGCGTTTCATTGAATACCCTAACGGCTGATAGCGAATCATCCCTCAAGTTGATCGGTGGAAACGGGGGCATCGGCGGTTCCCAGACCACCGCTGGCCAAGGGGGCGATGGTGGAAGTGTTACCTTGATCCTGATTTCGTTATCCGAGGGAACCTCGGTCCAATATTATGTCCAAGCCGGAACTGGAGGCGGGGGCGGAAGCGGGACAAGTGGCGGGAATGGTGGAAATGGCGGCGACGCTTTCGTTACCATCTCAAACTTGACCCTTGGGGCGGGATCCCTGTTCAGTGCCACTTCAGGAGCGGGAGGCGCTGGAGGAAGCACTGGCGTCAATGGAACCGGGGGTATTTGTACCGCCGATATCGGCTCCGTGACCATGACCGCGGGTTCCACTTTCATCGCCGCCGGCACGAACGCTAACGCCGCTGTCAGCGCGTTGAACGGCAACGGATTCGTCAGCGTAGGAGGCCTTCAAGTCTTGGCAGGTACTTATAATGGCGTCATCAACGGCAATTCCATGTTGGTTCCCACGGCCGGTAATTTCACCTTCACTGGCACAGCAAACCTCACAAACGGATTGAGTATCATCGGCGGGAATTTCGGGCTAGGAATAGGACCTTCCGCCAACGCGGTCATCAATGGCAATGTCAATATCACGAACGGCGCCGGGACCGGCGTTCTCTGGGGCTATGGTAAGATCAACGGTACTGTCACCAACTCGGCTTTCGTTGATCCTTATGGTCCATCCTCTATCCAGACTGCCTCTCTTATCATCACTCAATATACTCAGACCTCTTCCGGCGTCTTGGGATTATTCGTTAATCCGGGTGACAATCAAACGAGTGATCTGATCGTTTCAGGCGCTAATCTCTCAGGCACACTTTCAACATCCTGGAACCTGGGAAGTAATTTCGGATTCAGGGACCGTTATCAGATCATATCCGGGGGACCTATCACGGGCACCTTCAATACTGTAAACATCGTTACAGGCATGTACCCGGTGGTTCTTTACGGACCTAACACGGTCACCCTGGTCATGATCAAAGACCATGCGGCTTTTTCAACTTATGCTGAGACCGATAACGAAACGGCCGTAGGCGGAACCTTGGACGCTTCCCTTCCTTTCTGCAGTAACTCTCTGGCGGTCAAGCTCGGCGAACTATCCTCCCTTGGTTCCGGACAATCGAACGTCCTCAACCAATTGGGGGGCGTGATCTATACCGCCCTTCCCGGCGCCTTAATGGACCAGGTCCAGTATGGGGACGAGTTGATCTTTGACCATCTGGGTTCCTCCTCGTTTTCCGGTCCCAATCTGGCAAAACTGGTCCTTCCTCCCCAGACGGACGATTCGATCTCTTTCGCCGCAAAACAAGGAAAAAGAACATCGGCTAAGTCCGCCGGATCCTCAGAAGACGGCTTTTGGCTGGAGAGTGAGGACAGCTTCGGTTCCTCCGGTCCCACATCCCAAGTAACCGCTTTTAACCTCTCAAACTATGGTTTCCTAGGAGGATATGACTTCAGCTTGAACAAACAATTCAAGCTTGGCCTCTTGGGTGGATACCTTCGTTCAGGGGTGAACCCAACCGATAATTCCGCCACCGCTGATATCATCGGAGCTCAATTTGGCCTTACGGCTAAAGGAACCTTTGATATTTTCAGCGTAGGTCTATTGGGGGGGTATGTAGCGGACCATTACAACATAACCCGTTCAGTCATCATCGGTTCGGACGCCAATTCCCTGAACGGGACCTATAACGGTGGTCAGATCCAGGCCGCGCTCCAAATGGAGGTCGATCTTTCCGACCCCGGGTCAACCTTCCGGCCCTTTTGGGGTTTTCTGTATGATCATCTGACCGAAAACGCCTTCACTGAGACCGGTTCGGATAGCATGGCATTATCCCTTCCGGCCCAATCATTCGATTCCGCCCGCCTCTTCGCCGGTTTGGAAGAAGACTTGATCTTTCCGTTGGGAAAACATTCCCAACTGACTCCCATCCTGCGGGCTTCAGTGAGTAAGGACCTGGCCTCGCTTAATCCCGGTTTCCAAACATCTTTCAACGGCGCGCCTGGCAATCCCTTCCAGATCGGAGGCATCAGTCCTGATGGCACTGATTATGATCTCGGAGGTGGATTGAACCTTAAATTGGGTACTTCATTCAATCTTTTCGCGAATTTCGATGGTCACTTCAGTTCTACCGACTCCCTCAATTTGATCAGTGGAGGGATGACTGTAGGGCTGTAGTTTTTAGGCGGGATTTGGTAAGTTGAGATATTCTTCCCGGCATGGAAGCATTATTGAACTAATAGTTTGCTGACGGATCTTTTCACATTTAATTTTGAAAAAGAAAAATGGCTGGGAGACTAGGATTCGAACCTAGATAAGCAGATCCAGAATCTGCTGTCCTACCATTAGACGATCTCCCAAAAAAGACGGCAAAAAACATTCAGGCAGGGCACGAATTCTAACACAGGACGGCTTTTTTGGGGATCTTTTAGGTTGGATCCGCTTTAGTTAGGACGGATCACCGAAAGCATGGTCTGGTCGTGATGTTCCCCATCCCTGAGCACATAACTCTTCCGAAGTCCTTCGATCTGGAATCCTGATTTCAAAAGGGAGTTCAAGGAACGGACGTTATACGCCGCCGAAACCGCGCCGATCCGTTTGTATCCCAACTCTTCCAGACCATAGCGTACCATGCGTTTGGCGACCTCGGTTCCAATGCCCATACCCCACCATTTTTTATCGCCGATCAAAAAACCAAATTCCGCCGTCTTGTGGGAAGGGCGTTCGCTGTAGAATTCCGCGGTGCCTACTGGCAGCCATTTGCCATCCTCGTCCACCTCAATGACAAAGGACCTGGGCAATTTCTCATCCTCAGCCGAACCGGACTTAGCGAACCACTTCTCGGCGTCCGAAAAGGTCTGGTCCACGAAATGCACGTCGAACAGCCTTCTGACTTCCGGATCGTTCCACCAGCCAACGATCGGTCCCCAATCCTTGCGATTGACTGGACGAAGACGGCCCTTTTTTTCACCCCGATGAAATACGAAATCGATAATGTTTGTCATAGCTCCCCTTTTTGATTCCTTAATTACCCACTACCATAACGAAAAAAGCGTGGATTTGACAACCCCTGAAGTAAGGGATTTTATTCGGATGCGGCCGGTTTGGCCTTGATCATCTGGATAAACCGCAACAAACGCACGATACAACGGCCTTTTCCAAGTATCTCAATGAGTTCAAATATATTAGGGCTTGCGGTTCGGCCCGTGATAGCCAAACGCATCGGATGGACATACTCCCCGAACTTGCGTCCTTCCTGCGTGGAAGCCTGGCGAAGTTTATCTTCCAGGGTCATGGCGTTAAAATCGATGGCCTCTTCCAGAACAAACACGATTTGTTGAAGGATCGGTATGGTCTCTGGCTTTAGGTATTTCTCCAAGCCTTCCTCATCATAGGTATGGACCTCCCCCAGGAAGTAGGTCAATTCTTGCCCGACATCGGAGATGGTTTTAAGGCTATTCTTGACGGTCGCGAGCATACGCATCAAAGCAGGGCCGCCTTCCCGCATGAAATCCTGGGTAATAGCGTCCGCTTCCCAGAGATATTCCAAACATAGTTGATAGATCCGTTCCGCGTCAGCCTCGCGGATATAATGGCCGTTCATCCACTGTAATTTATCGTAGTCGAAACAAGCGGGACTTTTGACGACCCTTTCCAGACCAAATTTTCGGACCAAATCCTCTTTTGAGAAAAGTTCCGTCTTGCCATCGAGAGCCCAACCCAACAAGGCTAAATAATTTATAAGGGCTTCAGGAAGATATCCTTGGCGTTTGAACTCACCGACCGAACTGGCGCCATGGCGTTTGGAAAGTGGTGTACGGTCTGTTCCTAGGATCAAGGGGATATGGGCGAATTGAGGGGCTGATAATCCCAAAGCCTTATAAAGAAGTATCTGCTTGGGCGTGTTGGAAATATGATCGTCACCGCGAATAACATGCGATATTTTCATCAAAGCGTCATCGACGGCCGCCACGAAATTGTAGGTGGGCTCGCCCCCGCTGCGAACGAGGATAAAATCGTCGATTTCAGCGTGTTCCACTGTGACCTGACCCCGGACCAGATCTTGAAAAGTAGTCTGTCCCTCTGGGACCTTCAAACGCACTGAAAAATTATCCCCTGCCTTGGCCCTGACATCAGCTAGGGAAAGTCCCATATTCCTGCATTTTCCTGAATAACGGTAAGCTTTGCCCAAAATTTGGGCCTCAGCCCTTTCCGCCTCCAGCTCCTTGTGGGTACATAAGCAGTAATACGCAGTACCGGAGGAAATGAGTTTTTTCAGTTGTTCCCGATAGATTCCTGCCCGTTCGGTCTGACGATAGGGACCATATGGGCCTCCGATTGATGGGCCTTCATCCCAATCCAAGCCCATCCACTGTAAATTGTTTATGATCGCTTCTTCATATTCAGGTTTCGATCTTTCTCGATCCGTGTCCTCAATCCGAAGAATGAATTTCCCTCCGGCATGCCTGGCAAAGAGCCAATTAAATAAGGCCGTCCTGGCCCCCCCGACATGGAGAAAACCGGTAGGACTGGGTGCGAATCTCACTCTTACTTGACTCATAACCGGAAGTCCTTCTATTATTCCGTCCAAGGTCTTTAACTGGTTCCTGGATAGAGGAATTTTTTAACCTTAAAACGAGGTCTGATGTTATGCTACTGAATAATTCATCCTCTGGAGCATAAAAGGCATGAAAAAAATTCCACGGCCGCAAAACCAAAATAATAAACGTACCAATCGTCGCGTGGTCATGGTGAAATCCATAAGAGGGTACGTCAATAATACGCTGAATGATGGGACGGCTTTCCGAGCCCAACTCATCAATGTCAGTACCACAGGCTGCCAAATATATTCCAATAAAGGTCTGGAACCGAATACATCCATCAATTTAGACCTGGATTCCTTGGATGGAAGTCACTGCATGACCTACACCAGCAAGGTCGTTTGGGCCAAGAAAAACCCCATGAAATCCATGGGAAGATTCGCTTATGGGATCAATTTCGAGGCTATCACCGCAGAGCATATCAAGTTCTTGGAAAATAATTATTCTTTGAGTGCCCAACCCGAATAGCTGTTTAACCCCGTTCGCTATCATCCTCGTATCGCTTTAATGAATCATTCAACTTCCGCCTGGGATGATGGCCTTTTTCAATACCATTAAAACGCCTTTATGCAGGCTATCCGTTTCAGCGGCGTTGGTCATGGCTTTTTGGAATTGCGGATTGATCTCCAATGCCTTTTTAAACTCCTTCATGGAACGACTTACATCGAACCGACATTTAATTAGATAAGCGGTTCCTAAGTGATGATGCAAATCGGCGTAATGGGGATATTCCTCTATGACTTTGGTCAGTTTTTCAATGTATTGCTCGGTCATCTGAAGATCGATGCCCTCGCTGCCATACAATAATGTTAACGTGAAAAAGAAGATGATCTCATCGCCGATCCTGGGAACATACCTAGGACGAACTTCCAGAAAGGTTTGAAAAGAAAGGGAGTATTTCTTGTTCTTTAGATAATCAATGGCCATCATATAGTCCCGGTTTCGTACCTTGGGGTTTAGGGTCGCTGCCGTTTCCGCCTCGGTCCTGGCCCGTTCGGTCAATTCGGACATTTTTGAATCGTTCAGGTTGGAAGAAGAGTTAAGCAAGTATCCCACACAAGCCGTGGCTAACCTAAGGCGGGCATCGGCGTAACGGGGATTGATCTGAAGGGCCTGCAAATAACATTGAACAGCTTCGTCGAGCTCCCGTTTATAAAGATGCACATTGCCAAGGTGATAATAAATATCCGCGAAGGAAGGACCCAGATCCCGAGCGTGGCTCAGGATGGCCATGGCTCCGTCGTAATCCTCTAACAGGGTCAAGGTAATGCCATAACACTTCACCGCTTGGAGATGGTTCGGATCCATTTCCATCGATTTAAGGAATCTTTGGCGCGCATCATCATAAAAACCGTTGGACAGAAAGATAACGCCGACCTTCCAACAAGCATCGGCAGTGGGTTTTTCATCGATTTTTTTATTTAGTCGAAAGATGGATTCGAGCTCTACAGTGCGGTTGCGGTGGATATCCTGCATGGCCTGTTTGAAGGATGATTCATCCAAGCCTTCCGCTAGGTCGAATTCCCGTTGGGAAAGAATCCTGCCGCTTAGAAGGACTACCGAGGATACCCGGTTTTTCCCAGGCACAGGATTAGTTTCAACGGTATAACTTTTGCCCTCGATTTCAATGAGGGAAGTGAGTGCTGCCCTTTCCATATCATTCCAAGTTCCGGATCGTCAAATCCCAGATTATTTCTCGAAGCTCTTCTTGACCGCCGTTTCCACGTTCGGGTAAGACTTCAAGATCGTGTTGAATTCAAGAAGCTCGAAAACCTCGGAAACTTCGGGGTTCATTCCCACCAGCACCAGGTCACCTTTTTGGTTTCGAATGCGTTTGATCTCGCTGATAAAGATACCCCATCCGGCGCTGCTGATATAGTTCACGTCCTTAAGATCTACTACCAATTTATATTTTTTCTCGTTCAGGACCGAGAGGAACTTCTTCTCGAATTCTGGGGCTGTGGTTGTATCAATGAAACCCTTGACCGAGAACAAGGTGATGTCCCTATTTTGCGAGTATTCGGATACATTCACCAAGATATTTTCCATATTTCCTCCATTTGATACCCCAACCGGGGCTTATTATCACGTTGCTTTTAGACTGTGTCAACCTCATTGAGGGCGAATGCTTTCCTCTGGGAAACAGTGCTTAGTCCCTTTCGTTTGAGATACTCATAGATCAAGGGCGGCTCGATCTTCACCGGGTTTTTGGTTTTCCTCAATGCCTCTGAAAGTCTCTGTGGACCGTATTCCGGATGCAGCCTCAATAGCGCGATCACGGCTTCTTTTTGGGGAAGAGATAGTTCCCGGATGGTGTTCTTGCTCTTGGAGACGATCGGTTTCAAACCAGCCGTACCCTTTTCGTCCATCATCTTTTTGAATCGATAATAAGCGTTCGTGGAGATATGCATTTGTCGACAGGCCTCGGCAACAGACATCCCTTTTTTCTCCACCATATCGATGAGTTTCTTACGGAATTTGAAAACTACGTTCTCGGCCTTCATTTTTTCCTTGATGGCCACTACCGTAATGTCATCGTTCTGTTCGGCCCCCTTGGTAAATTGAGCGATTCCCTCGTTAAGCTTCTCGACGAACTCCTGCGCGGTCAAATGGGCGTTATCTTTGATGACTTGAACTAGCCGTTCCTCGCCAAATTGCTCCTTTTGGGCGTTCATGGCCTCAGTGATACCGTCGGTATAGATGACCAGTATATCGTTTTTCTGAAGACTGACCTTTTGAAGCGCCATATTCTTCCGGAACATGTCGTCCTCCGGCAGATCGATCCCAACCGGAAAACCCTTGGGTTTTAGGTAATAAACTTCCTTGGTCCCTCCGCGGTAAAGGATCATCGGGTTATGTCCAGCGCTAGCGAAATTGATGGATCGGTTTCGGGAATCCAGAATGATATAAAACATCGTTACAAACATGCCCTTTTTCATGTCGGACGTAACATGCGTATTGACCTTCCCCAGGACATCGGAAGCAGACTTGTTACCCCGGGCTTCCAGACGCATAGCCGTACGGATCATGGTCATGACCATGGAACCTGGAACACCCTTACCCGAGACGTCCGCCACCACGATACCTAACGTGGTAGGGTCCACCCAGAAGAAGTCGTAATAGTCCCCACCCACTTCCTTCGCCGCCCTATAAGTCGCCCCGACTTCATAACCCTCGATCTGGGGAAATTCTGCGGGCAGAAGGGTATGCTGGATCTCCTGGGCCACTTGCATCTCTTTTTGCATTCGTTCTTGCTCCATCATCCCTTTCTGGGAGTCCTGGATGCGATTGGTCATTTCGTTGAAGATATTGGCCAGCTGGCCGAATTCATCCTGTGAATCCATCTCGATCTTGACACTCAAATCCCCTGTGCTGATGGCGTGCACGCCCTCCAATATCTTCCGGAACGGCCGAATCACAATGAGAGAAAGCAGATAGAGACCCAACATCCCGACGATCGAAATGGCTAGGAATATCTTGCGGAAGTCCGACCTCATCTTGACCAACAGCTTTTGGATAGCGGCGTCCGGAATACCGGCATGCACTTCCCCAACCCATTGGTTATGGAAATAGATGGGTGAACCATAATCAGTTAGGGTTCCTTGTGAATCTTTGGCTCGGAATACCTGGATACCTGGATTCTTAGCGGAATTAATACCCGCTAGTGGTTGATACGGTTTAAACAGCTGGGTAAGGTCAGAATGGGCTAGGTATTTCCCTTCCGAACCGACAACGAAAAGATATTCCACCGTTTTTTCCGGGTCCTGGTCAAGCAATTGGCGGACCTTGCGTTCTAGATCCAGGTCATTCTTTTGAACAACCCCCGCCCCTGCTTCCGACGCCAGTGAACTGACGACCATATCCGCCTTATCTTTTTGGTGTTTTAAAACCAGATTCTCTTGGCGGGTAATGAAGAAAAAGAAAATGGCGAGGATCAACATTCCTACCAGACCCAAGGATCCCAATGTGAATTTCGCCGAAACCGAAACCGTCCCCTTCTTTAATCCCAATTCCCTCGGGGGCGTCTTGGTTAATTTTCGATAAAGAATCAGTTCGTTATGGTCCCCATAGGCCTTATAGGCGACCCGATGCATGACTTTCTTGATGAGCCATATACCCAGGCCACCCTTCTTCCCGATATCCACGTAGTAATTCAGGTCTGGATCCTTGACAGAACGGAAATCAAATGGTTTCCCATAATCAGTGATCACGATCTTCAGGTCGCGGATACCGATCCCCATCTCCAGCAGTATCTTGCCATCGGTCACGCCTCGATAAGCGTGGCGGATGATATTGCTACAGGCCTCATCAATGGCCAGCTTGATGGCCGAGATCTCTTTACTGCTACAGCCCGCGGCGTCACAGACCCTCTGGACAAAATCCTTTATCGCTAAAAGTTCCAGATCTACGGCCTGAACTTCCAACCGATAGGATCGCCTCTTGGCTTCGAACGAAAAATTCGATATTGATTGGGTTAAAAAATCTTTCAATTTCATTGTTTTTTCTTATTCCCATCATCGTTTTTGGTCTTACTATTTTCCGTCGGCTTATCCTTCAAGCGGTCCCTCGCCTCTTCTAGGTTGCGCTGAACTAAGTAGTTCTTGGGATTTCGATCCAGGACCTTTTCCCAAACCGATATGGCCTGTTGGTACTGGCCTTTCATGTAAAAATCCACGCCTTTGGCGTAGAGATCGGTCAAATCTTTGGACATGGACTCCAAGGGCAAGTAATGGCTCTGAGCGTCATTATAAAAGTATTTTACCTGACGATATTCAGGATCTGTTTCATATACCGTTTTCAGGAACTCGACAGCCGTTGCGTAGTCCTCCCGGTCGTAAGCTTCCACTCCCCGAATGTAATTGTTAGAGACCAACATCTTCCGATCAACTTGTTTCAATAGGCTCTTGGCCTCGGGGTTTCCCGGATCCAGACTCATGACCTGACCCAGAAGGGGCAGGGCCTGGGCTAAGTTCCCATTTTCCATCTGACGATGGATCTCATTCAGTTGTTTTTGGACTTCCTGCCGTCTGGCTTCCTGAAGGGATTGTATTGAGCGTTCCGCCTCCGGATCATCCGGGAATTCTTTTTGGACTGTCTTCCAAGACTGTATGGCGGCTCCAAAATCATTGGTCCTGGAATAGCTTCGGGCCACCCATTTCAAAAGATCGATCCGTTGAGCCTGGAGGGGATCTTGGTAGGACCCAAACCGGTAGGTTAGGGAAAAGCGGTGGAGGGTGCCAAAATCGCTCTGGTTAAAAGCGTAATCAAACTGGAAACCGGAAAATCTCAATCCCGCGCCTAACGTAGGATTCGTCCCATCGAATCCCGCCCGTCCAAAGAGGGTATTCTGCCAGTCGTACTCCGCGCCCGCCCTAATGGTTTTATTCCCTATTTCCGGCAGCTCACCTTCAGCGGTAACCCAAAGGGAGCTTTTAGAAGAAAACTGATAGCGGTAACCGACGGCTGGCTTAAGAATCTGTATGGGGTCGTCCGCATTCTGGAATAATTTAGTCTGAGGCTTCAGCAGATTTATGGCCGAGAACCCAAGCAGGATATTCCGGTAGCCTAATTGGCTATAATCGGCCTGGTTCCGGGCGAACCGGTAAAGAGCGCCCAAGTCGGCCCCCATGCCACTCCCCTGGTAAGAATCCATCTGCTGAAGGACATATTTGACTGACGCTCCCAAATCGAGGCCCTCATAAACATCCAACCCATAGCCGACTTGGCCTTGCCATTGGGTGGATGAAAAAGTGGATACCGCCTGGATATTATTAACCGTTTTAAGAATATTATCCGTTCCCAACCGAGCGAGGGAAAATCCAAAACTGCTGTGGGCCGCCACAGGTTGGGTATACCCAATCGAATCGTAAATCGTATCGAGGAACAACGGAGCGTGGAATGTAATGATTTCCTGCTGGTTCAGCGTTCCAAGCGAGGCCGGGTTGTCAATGAAACTATCCCCTTCGCCCGATAAAGCAGTATTCGCCCCCCCCATTCCCAAGGCCCTTGCCGATTCGCCAAGTGAGAAAGGCGAAACGCTCCCTCCTGAAGCGAGAGTCTGGGCCCGAAGCGCAACAGAATAGTTCAAGAGAACGACTGTGAAAAGGAAGCCCAGTATCATGCACGATTTCATTTCCTTAATCCTCATTATTTCACCACCGCTATTTTCAGCAGTAATTTTGTTCCATTAACATCCAGTTGGGCGTAATAAACTCCGTTCAACACAAGCGACCCAAAACCATTCCGCCCGTCCCAGGAAACCCTTTGTAAACCAGGTTGAATGCTTTGGTTCTTCAAAAGGGTGATGACCTTGCTGCCCATCACATCATAGAGGTCCAACGTAACCGTACTGGCTGAGTTCAGGTAAAACTCAATGGTGGTGTTCTCCATTCCTGCGTGGAATGGGTTGGGATAATTACCATAGGTTTTTGCCAGATCAGCCGCCGATAAAACCATCAGACCCGTTCCCATTGGGAAACCAGTTGGGTCACCCAAGGAGGAAATACCCACAGGGTTTCCGGTGACATTGTCTTTTGCAGCGATGAAATTGGAGTTGTCCAAGGAAAGAGAAACACTCTTGGCGGAAGCGTTAGGAGAAATATCCCCTACCAGGGTCATTCCCAATGCCGAAGCGCTGGAGATAAGGAATGTGCTAGCGGGGATCGTAAAAGTGGTCGATGCGGAAGATTGGGATCCGACATTCAGTGTTATCGCCTGGGTACCACTGACTAGGTACAGGTTCTGGAAAGCCGAGTCGATAGCCACATCCGCCCCGGCACTATCCCTCGCGTGAAGAAGGATGGTATCCGGTTGTATCGGATTTGTCCCACTTTGGACTTTCAGAATCATATCCAAGAGAGTAACACTCGATTGGCCCAAGACCACTGTGGAAAGGAAGGGTGCGGAATGGACAATATTCAATAGAGTGCTATTTGTTCCAGCCTGAACGGTCAATAGATCGCCGTTCCCTTTAAAAGCACCATTCGAAAGATCAGTGACGGTCACGCTCTGGTTCCCAGGAGAGAAGAAAGTCACGGATTGGGTTGTCGTCCCACCGGCCAAAGGTTTCGATCCCAAAGGAGGGGTTGTGGCGTCACTAGAAACGAAAGTAACCGGGTCGATGAACGAGGTCAATATATTGAAATAAGTATCCACCGCGTTGATAGTGGCGATCACCCCAGAACCCGCCATGACCGCTAAAGGTGCTCCGACATTCCCATCACCTGACTGGTGACCAAAATTGGAAGTTTGACCTGGCCACAAAACCTGGAATTTATTGAAAGAAGCCGGAACAACCGTCACCGGAAGGGTGGCTAAAGATAAAGAAGGTGCGGAAGCCGTAAGGGTCCAATCTCCCGCTTTGTAATCCTGATAATAAATCACGGCTTGGGCGTTGCCCGGAAGGATATTCACCGTGGGTATCGTAGGTCCTCCTGCGGTCAACGAGAAGTCATTGTCCCCTGTCGAATTCGAAGTCAAACTCACCACCAGGGCGGTTGTAAGCGTAGCGGGGTTGCCACCAGCGTTATGCACCTCAACCGTAATAGGCCCTCCCGACAAACCAGCCGTCCAGGCCTGAGCCGAACCTAACCATGCCAATTGGGTCGGCGGGAGGGGTGTTGACGTGAATGTGGGTGTCATCGTTGGGGTCGAAGTATTGGTAAGGGTTGGGGTGTTGGTGGCCGAATTGGTGGAAGTATTCGTAGGGGTAGTGGTCGCAGAAGGAGTCGTTGTATTGGAAGGTGTATTGGTTGCCGTACTGGTGGATGTGCAAGTGGACGTGTTTGTTGAAGTGTTAGTCGACGTACTAGTAGGTGTATTTGAAGCGGTGAAAGTAGCAGTATTGCTAGCGGTGGAGGTTGCCGTATTGGTCGTGGTGTTGGTAGCGGTATAAGTCGCAGTATTCGAAGGGGTGTTGGTTGCTGTATTTGAAGCCGTATTGGTTGCGGTATACGTAGCAGTATTCGTTGCAGTGTTCGTTGCAGTGTTCGTCGCCGTACTCGTGGCTGTATTGGAAGCTGTATTTGTAACAGTGTTAGTTGCTGTATTAGAGGCGGTGTTTGTAGCTGTATTTGAAGCCGTATTGGTTGCGGTATACGTAGCAGTATTCGTTGCAGTGTTCGTCGCAGTGTTGGTCGCGGTATTCGTCGCAGTGTTGGTCGCGGTATATGTGGCAGTGTTTGTGGCCGTATTCGTGGCCGTACTGGTCGCTGTATTCGTCGCTGTGGAAGTCGGGTTCGCCATCGTGATGGTCGCCCCAGTCACGGGCGCTCCCGAAACCTGTAGGCTCCTCTGGGAGGTCACTCCCCCACCCTGCACGCTTGTATTGAACTGGACCTGCGAGGTATAGCTGCCGGTCGCCGCCCCTCCGATAAAATCGTACGTGATCAGGTAATTCTGACTCCCCGACGGGCTCAATGCGGCCAACGGGAAACCTCCCAACGTGACCGAATGGCTCGAGAAGGTCGAACTGGCCAAAAGTATCGACGAACCATCCACCACACCGCTTCCGTTCACATCCTTCCAAAGTTTCACGGCCTGGACACTCGAATCGTTACCCGTCTCCGTGACCGGTGAATTCAGGATCACATAGCTGACCGTTACCGATTCACCGCTGGCGTCGACGATCTTGAAATCCAGGACCGGCACATCGGAGGCCCCGGGGATCTGCGTGGAATCGGTCGGGGTTGTATTCCCGGCACCGACCGTCACCAAGGGTTGGGTGGGCGTGCTGGTAGCGGTGTTCGTCGTTGTCTGGGTCGGTGTATTGGTGGCAGTGTTAGTTTCTGTAGTTGTGGCAGTATTAGTGGCCGTATTCGTGGCTGTGTTGGTTGCTGTATTTGTAGTACTGTTGGTCGCCGTATTGGTCGTGGTGTTGGTAGCGGTATAAGTCGCAGTATTCGAAGGGGTGTTGGTTGCTGTATTTGAAGCCGTATTGGTTGCGGTATACGTAGCAGTATTCGTTGCAGTGTTCGTTGCAGTGTTCGTCGCCGTACTCGTGGCTGTATTGGAAGCTGTATTTGTAACAGTGTTAGTTGCTGTATTAGAGGCGGTGTTTGTAGCTGTATTTGAAGCCGTATTGGTTGCGGTATACGTAGCAGTATTCGTTGCAGTGTTGGTCGCGGTATATGTGGCAGTGTTTGTGGCCGTATTCGTGGCCGTACTGGTCGCTGTATTCGTCGCTGTGGAAGTCGGGTTCGCCATCGTAATGGTCGCTCCCGTCACAGGCGCTCCCGACACCTGAAGGCTCCGCTGAGAGGTCAATCCCCCTCCCTGTACACTTGTGTTGAATTGAATCTGGGAGGTGTAACTTCCGGTCGCCGCTCCTACGTTAAAATCATAGGTGATCAAGTAATTCTGGCTTCCCGACGGACTGAACGTAGCCAACGGGAACCCTCCCAGGGTCACTGAATGGCTTGAGAAGACCGAACTGGCCAACAACACCGACGAACCATCGACCATGCCACTTCCGTTGACATCTTTCCAAAGTTTCACCGCTTGAATACTAGAATCATTACCCGTCTCCGTAACCGGTGAATTAAGGATCACATAGCCCACCGTTACCGATTCACCGCTAGCATTGACGATCTTGAAATCAAGGACCGGCACATCGACAGCCCCGGGAATCTGGATGGAATCGGTCGGTGTGGTATTCCCCGCCCCGACCGTCACAAAGGGCTGGGTGGGCGTGCTGGTTGCCGTGTTCGTCGTTGTGTTCGTGGGCGTATTCGTGGCTGAATTGGTAGCCGTGTTGGTCACGGTGTTGGTCGCCGTATTCGTCGCCGTGTTGGTAACTGTATTCGTGTTACTAGGGGTATTCGTAG